>ERZ772884.474-NODE-474-length-30200-cov-4.115011_pt1 | contig 30200 bp, 27 predicted proteins | sample MGYA00580574_ERZ772884 | MGnify/ENA primary metagenome ERZ772884 (study PRJEB29015, sample SAMEA2737690) | human gut metagenome | biome: human gut; feature: human-associated habitat; material: faeces | place: China | collected 2012 ... | reverse complement strand
ATAATGTAATTGAATATAATGAAGTAATAGAGAGTAAAATACTTGATAATTTAAGTAAATATGACTCAGATAGGATAAACAATCAAGGTTTTACAAGTTTTCTGGATCCACTAGAAAGTATGCTAGATAATGTTATAGTATTATTTTTATTGGATAAAGGCGTAAATATATTTAAATTTGAAAAGTATATTAAATATAATGATGTATTAGAGTTCATTATAAATTCAAGTAAATTTGATTATGAAAAAATAGCATTAGATAATTTAAATTGGATGAATATTATGAGAAATGAGAATTATTTAAAAATAATACGTGATAATGCTAGGGAGATTATGAATAAAAAGTTAAAGTATAATATTGATAATGGATTTGCTAATGAAGAGCAAACTAGATTATATTATAAATATTTTGAATAAATGATTTAGATGATTTTAATGGCCACGTATTGCTTTCACCATAGCATAATATAATAAAAGCCGCAGAAATGTGGCTTTTTATTATACTCAAATATAAATCTTATAGACATCTATGATAAAATTAAAATATAAACAACTAACAATGGAGGGAGCAAAATTGAAAGAAGGTCTATACGAACAAATAATAAACAAAGAAATACAACAACAACTAAACAACCTAGAACAAGAAAAATTCATTATAGATAAAGATAAAATAGATAAAGAAGAAGCAAAAGCAATTCTTTCACAATACATATCACAAATAATAAGAAAATCCCTAAACTACATCAGAGATAAAGAAAAAGAAGATAGCGAAAAACTAATAAAACAAATAGAAGCATGTAATGACATAATTAACATATTAAGCAAAGTGTCAAATGAAGAAGAGATTAAAAAATATGAAATAGATAAAAATGGAGAAATGCTAACAGCTTTATATTCAAAAGTAAATAATAAAAGAGCATTAAACAGCAAAAAAGCAACAAGACCAGTAACTCCATTATCACAAAGTTCACTATTCACAGGATCAGGACAAGAGCCTAACATGTTAGGAGAATTAAATAAAGAAATACTATCCTGTGATTCTATAGATTTATTAGTTTCCTTTGTAAAGTGGAGTGGAATAAGATGTATTATTGAAAGCTTAAAGGAAGCAACAATAAACAATAATAAAAAATTAAGGATAATAACTACTTCATATATGGGAGCTACAGATGTTAAGGCTATTGAAGAGTTAAGTAAACTACCTAATACAGAAATTAAAATTTCTTATGATACAGATAGAACAAGACTTCATGCAAAAGCTTATATGTTTAAAAGAGAAACAGGCTTTACTACTGCATATATAGGTTCATCAAATCTTTCAAATGCTGCATTAACTTCAGGATTAGAATGGAATTTAAAAATAACAGAACAAGATTCCTTTGATATTATAAAGAAGTTTGAAGCTACCTTTGAAAGCTATTGGAATGATTCAGAATTTGTTTCTTACAATGGAACAGAAGAGGATAAAAGGAGATTACAAATATCCTTAAGAAAAGAACAAAAAGATAGTAATAATGATTTAAACTTTACATTTGATATAAGACCATATGCTTATCAAAAAGAAATATTAGAAAAGTTACAAGTTGAAAGAAAAATATTTAATAAAAATAGAAACTTAGTTATTGCTGCAACTGGTGTAGGTAAAACTGTAATTTCAGCCTTTGACTATAGAGATTTTTGTAAAGAAAATAGGGGGAAGGCTAATAGGTTATTATTTGTAGTTCATCGTGAAGAAATATTAAAACAAGCAAGAGATACCTTTAGAGCAATATTAAAAAATAATAATTTTGGTGAATTGATGGTAGGAGGAAGAACTCCAGAAACCTTAGATCATTTATTTGTTTCTATACAAAGTTTAAATAGCAAAGACTTATGTGAAATAACATCAGAAGATTACTATGATTTTATTATAGTTGATGAATTCCACCATGCAGCCGCACCATCATATCAAAGATTATTAAGTTATTATAAGCCTAAAGTATTATTAGGATTAACTGCAACTCCTGAAAGAAATGATAATAAAGATATATTTAAATATTTTGAAGATAGAATATCAGGAGAAATAAGATTACCAGAAGCAATAGATAGAAAGTTATTAAGTCCATTTCAATATTTTGCAGTATCTGATTCAGTAGATTTATCCAAGCTTAAATGGCAAAGAAAAGGCTATAATATAAGTGAATTAGATAAAGTTTATACAGGTAATGATATAAGAGTTAATAATATACTTACAAGTTTAAATAAATATATTACAGATATAAATGAAGTAGTAGGGCTAGGATTCTGTGTAAGTAAAGAACATGCAAAATTTATGGCTTTAAGATTTAATGAAGCTGGAATTCCATCATTAGCATTAACAGATGAAAGTAAAAAAGAGGATAGAAATAATGCTAAGGAAAGATTAGTTAATGGAGAAATAAAGTTTATTTTTGTTGTTGATATATATAATGAAGGTGTCGATATTCCAGAAGTTAATACTATTTTATTTTTAAGACCAACAGAAAGTTTAACTGTATTCTTACAACAGCTAGGAAGAGGATTAAGACTTAGTGAAGGAAAAGAATGTTTAACTGTTCTTGATTATGTTGGGCAAGCACATAAAAATTATAACTTTGAGGAAAAGTTTAGATCACTAATTGGTAGAAGTAATAAATCTGTAAAAGAGTATATTGAAAATGGATTTTTAACTTTACCTAAGGGATGTTATATTCAATTAGAAAAAGAAGCTAAAGAATATATTTTAAGAAATATAAAATCTGCAGCTAATACAAAAACAAATTTAATAAGTAAGCTTAGAACATTTAAAGGTGATACAGGCTTAGAATTAACTTTAGAAAACTTTTTAGATTATCATAATCTATCATTAACAGATTTTTATGGAAAGTCTAAAGACAGAAGCTTTTCAAGAATGTGTGTACTTGCAGAAGAAAAAGAAGATTTTTATGATGAAAATGAAGATATAATAACTAAAAAGCTATATAATTTATTATTTATTAATTCAAGAAGATTCATAGAGTTTATTATTAATATAATTAATAACTATGATAATATTTCAGAAGTTGATTTTAATAATGAAGAAAAGTTAATGTTAAATATGGTGTATTATATTTTCTATAATGATGCACCTAATAAAGTAGGATTAACATCTATAAATGAAGGAATTAATAAGTTACTTACTAATAAAACTATGATGAAAGAAGTTTCTGATATATTAAGCTATAATTATAAACATATTGAATTTATAGATAAGAAAGTTGATTTAGGCTTTGATTGTCCTTTAGATTTACATTGTGATTATACAACAGATGTAATTATGGCTGCTTTTGGATACTTTAATGAAGAGAAAAAGCCAGCTTTTAGAGAAGGTGTTAAGTATTTTGAAGGTAAGAAAACTGATATATTCTTTATAACATTAAATAAGAGTGATAAAGACTTTTCACCATCTACACTCTATGAAGATTATGCAATTAATGAAAAGTTATTTCACTGGCAAACTCAAAGTAAAACATCAATACAAAGTACAACAGGACAAAGATATATCAATCATTTAAAAACTGGTAATAAGATAGCTCTTTTTGTTAGAGAATATAAAACTAGAGATGGACTTACATCACCATTTACTTATTTAGGTACATGTGAATACAGAAGTCATAGTGGTGATAAACCTATTAGCTTTGTATGGAAGCTTCATGAAGAAATTCCAGCAAGTATGATTAATAAAGCTAATAAAAGTATTATAATTTAAGGGTATTGGGGGAGAGGTTACTTGAGAAGAAATAGATTATTATATTTACTATTAACAATAATAGTTATGATATTAGGATTATTATCAAGAAAAATAAATGACTTACCTAAAATAATAGAATTATATTCAGGAGATATATTATGGGCACTTATGGTATTTTTAATTATTGCATTTATATTTAATAAAAAATCGACAATATTTATTATTTCCTGGGCAATAATTTTATCATATAGCATAGAAATAAGTCAGTTATATCATGCAGCTTGGATAGATGCTATAAGAAATACAACTTTAGGAGGGCTAATATTAGGTTTTGGATTCTTATGGAGTGATCTAGTATGTTATACAATTGGAATTATAGTAGGGGCAATAATAGATATTATGATAAATAAAATTAATATTAAAGTTATAAGTAATGTAGAAAGATAATAATAAATAAAAAAAATATAGGTAATTCTTTTAGATTAATAGACAATTTATAAGAAGAGATATAGAACTTTTGTATCTAATTATAGATAGAAAATGTTAAAAATGATATAAAACAATATTTTCCCAATATCCCTAATTTTACAGAATTATAATTAGTAATTATGTATAATAAAAGTGTACAGTATTGAAGAATTGTATTATAAGACGATAATACAGACTATGAAAATTATTAAATTGGAGGGGTTATATGGAGATATTAGTTCTTATACTATTAATATTATTAGTAGTATATATATGCTTTAGTAATCATAAAAGGAAACTTAATATATTGAATAGAATAAGTAATGAATTTGGTAAAAAACCTAAAGATTTTCATGAAGAATTTGATATGAATTTTGTTAGAACGTATTATAAAGCCCGTAAAGAAAACGAGAATGTTAATGAATCTATTGATGAATTAACTTGGAATGACCTGGATATGGATACTGTTTTCAAGAGAACAAATTATACTAGTACAACATTTGGGGAAACATATTTGTACTATAAATTTAGAGAAGTAGCATATGATAGCAAAAAATGGGCTATTACTGAAGAGTTGATAAATAGTTTGATGAAGAATGATTCTTTAAGAAATTCTATTAAATTGGAACTTTCAAAAGTAGGGAAAATTAATGATGAGAGATTTATTAATTTTGTTTATAACCCTGATTTTAATAAAATAAAAGGCTATTATAAATATCTATTATTGGCGGTAAGTTTAGTAATATCAGTATTGCTAATGTTTTTTGATAATAAGATAGGGATATTTGGAACAGTATTTTTTATGTGTATTAATATTTTGTTTTATCAAAGTGCTAAAATTTATTTAGAAGATAATTTTAGTGTGATGGCATATCTATTAAATAATATTAAGTTATGTCAGAAATTATCTAAAATAAAAGATAATGATTTTAGTAAGTTTAGGTTAGAGACAGAAAAGATATTAAGTAACTTTGCAAAATTAAGAAAAGTTAAAAGATATAGTTTTGCTTTAAGTAAGCGTGGAGCTAATTTGTTTTCGGATATAGACCTTGTTACTGAATATATAAAGATGTTTTTTATGATTGATATTATTGCATATCAAAATATAGCTAAGATATTAGAGGAAAATAAAGAATATCTTTACTTAATATATGATTTAGTAGCTCAATTAGATTTTGCAGTAAGTCTTTCTTATTATAGGGAAAGTATAGATGGATATGTAACTCCAGAGTTTATTGATAAAAATGTCATGGAGCTAGAAAATATTTACCACCCTCTTATAGACAACCCAATAAAAAATTCAATAACTATAGATAGAAATATTATTTTTACAGGTTCAAATGCCTCTGGTAAATCTACGTTTATTAAAGCTGTTGCTTTGAATTGTATTCTGGCACAAAGTTTAAATATGGCATTGTGTTCCAAATATAGATGTCAGTTTTCCAAGGTTATAACATCAATGGCAATAAGAGATGATATTCTTGAAGGAGATAGTTATTTCATTGCAGAGGTAAAAAGTTTAAAAAGGTTATTGGATTCTTTAAATGGTAATATTCCTATTTTGGCATTTGTGGATGAAATATTAAAAGGAACTAATACAATTGAAAGAATATCAGCTTCAGCATCAGTACTAAAATATGTTGGAAGAACTAATGCTCGTATGTTAGTTGCAACTCATGATATTGAATTAACACAAATGATTACAACTGGATATGATAATTATCATTTTAGAGAAACTATTACAGATACTAATGTGCTTTTTGATTATAAACTCAAATATGGTCCATCAACAACAAGAAATGCAATAAAATTATTAAAAGTAATGGACTTTAAAACTAGTGTAGTAAATGATGCAAATAACATTTATGATTCATTTATAAAAAGCCAAAAATGGTCCAAGGTTTAATTTAAAACTAAAACTTATCTTTATAAATTTAGATGAACAATCTTAATATAATGGTACAAAATATGCTTGTATAAATATATTATCAAATTAATGAAAAACTATTATGTAAGTGTTATAATTAGTAGTGAATAATAAATGTAACAAAAAAAGAGGATGTTATATTAATATTGATTTGGAGGTAAGTTGACTTGAGTTTTAATAGAAATATATTCGGAAATAATTCTAAGGATGAGATTTTAACTTTAGTAAAAAGTAAAGAGTTTAAAGATATATTCTTAAAACATAATATAAGAAATGTAATTATTTTTGGAAGCTTAACTAAAGATGAATTTAACGAAGAGTCGGATATTGATATAGCAATTATAGGAGATAATAAAATATCATCTAATTTAGATTTGAATTTGACATTGGAACTTGAAGATTTTTTAGAAAGAAGTATAGATTTAATAGATATTAATGATGAAGATATAGAAAATCTAATTAAGATAGAAGCTTTAAATAGTGAAATGATAATAATAAAAGATGATAAATATAATGAAAAATTCAATTATTATGATCAATTATTTAAAGAAAATATTGAATTTTGGAGCAGATTAGATAAGGTGGTTTTAGATAGTGAATAAAGATAGATTAAAAAAGTTACTATATGATCTAGAATTAGAGTATAAGGATATTGAGGAATCTTTAAAGTTTATACAAGTATATTCTGATAATGAACTATTAAAAAAAGAACTTTCCAATAGTCTTAAATATAAATATTTGAGTATGTTTATTTTATATGAAGATTTTATATCAATGCTTTTAAAAGAATATAATATTTATAAAATAGGAATCACTATAGATTCAGCTATAAAGTTATTAAAAGATAAAAATGTTCTTACTGATAAATTTGCTAATTATTTAAATTCAGGTAGATTATTAAGAAATAGAATTGGACATAGATATAAACAACCTAAGATAGAAGTTTTAATTGAATTTTTAGAAGAAAATAATGACATAAAAAAAGAATTTTTATTATTTATAAAGGGTTTTATGAGCTAAATGAAGATATTTAAGGGAGGTAAAAAATATCTGAAATGGGTTAATATAGAATTTATACTAGTGAGGAATTAAAAGAATATAAAGAAAAGATAAATGAAAAATAAAGGCTTTGCATTACTGCAGAGCCTTTAATATATTTTTATAATAATATAAAAAATTAATATTATGGAGGGTAATGAGATGAATAAAAAAATAATAGATGCTATAAAAGGGGGCCTTTGGGGATTAATAGTTGGTGATGCATTAGGAGTGCCAGTTGAATTTCAAGATAGAGAAGAGTTAGAAAAAAATCCTGTAATAGATATGAGATCAGATGGTACACATAATCAACCAAAAGGAACATGGTCAGATGATACTTCAATGACATTATGTTTAGTAGATAATTTAATTAAGGGATATGACTTAAATGAAATAGCAAATAATTTTGTAAAATGGTATAGATATGGATTTATGACTCCATATGGAGTAGCTTTTGATGTTGGAAATACTACAAGAAAAGCTATTTATAACATAGAGGCTGGAGTAAATGTAACAGAAGCAGGTGGAGCATCAAAATACGATAATGGAAATGGTTCATTAATGAGAATACTACCATTAGCTTTTTATCTTAAATATGAGAAGGATTCAGATAAAAAGTTTAAAACAATTCATGATGTTTCATCTATAACACATAGACATAATATATCAAAGATAGCTTGTTCAATATATGTAGAGTTTGCAATTAATCTTATTAATGGTTATAGCAAAGAAGAAGCTTATGAAAAAATGAAAAAGGTAATATTAAATTATTATAAAGATGATCAGTATTTAGAAGCTTTAAAAACTTTAGAAAGAGTATTGCAAGGCAATATAGGAAATGAAAAGTTATGTAATATTAATTCATCAGGATATGTAGTTCATACTATTGAAGCAAGTTTATGGTGTTTTTTTAATAATGATAATTATAAAGACACAGTATTACAAGCAGTAAATTTAGGTAGTGATACAGATACTACAGCAGCTGTAGTTGGAGGATTAGCGGGAATATATTATGGCCTTAATGATATTTGTGAAGCATGGATAAATAATATTGTTAAAGGTGAAATGATTAAAAAACTAATTTGTGAATTTTGCAATAGTATTATATTTTTATTATAAAACAAAAAAGTTTGACTTAGAAAAGTTTGTATTATAAAATATTTGTAAACCAAAATATTTAAAATAGTTAACAATTTAAAGTTAAGGAGAATTGTTATGAAAAGAAAAACTTTAGATATTGTATATTGTGGTATATTTGCAACAATAACAGCAATACTTGCACAAATTTCAATACCTTTACCAGGGGGAGTACCATTAACATTACAAACATTTGCTGTTTCTTTAGCAGGAATACTTTTAGGTAGTAAAAAAGGATTTATATCAATATTGGTTTATGTATTAATGGGCGCAATTGGATTACCGGTATTTTCGGGATTTTCAGCAGGAATTGGTGCAATAGTAGGAGCAACAGGAGGTTTTATTTTATCTTTTCCAATTATGAGTTTTATTATAGGGTTAATTTGTGAAAGAACAGACAACAAAATTTTAATTTTTTTAGCAATGATATTAGGTTCAATTCCTAACTACCTACTGGGAGCTATTCAATTTTCATTAGTAACAAGCTCAAATATGTATAATGCTTTTTTAGTATGTGTATTACCATTTATTTTAGTAGGTGTAATTAAAGCCGTATTAGCAACTATAATTGGTTCCATGTTAAGAAATCATAAATCAATAAGAGGAATTATTAGTTATGATAAAGCTTAGACCACATCATTTGTTATGTACTCAAGGATATAGCGAAAAAGGATATAGTAGAGAGTTTGTCGAAAATATGACTGAAATAGTTAAATCAATAAAAAATGAAAAAGTACAAGTACAGTTGATATTTTCAGAAGATGATATATGTAGTAAGTGCCCTAATTTATCTGAAAATAATATATGCAAATCAGATACTGTTAATATTATTGATAATAAAGTAATAAAATATTTTGAGTTAGAAGAAAAAATATATGAATATGAATCTTTAATAAGGTACATAAAGAGTCATATTACTAAGGAAATTATGGACGATATATGTGGAAATTGTGAATGGTATAGTATAAGTAAATGTAAGAAAAGAATGCTTGTAGAAATATAATTAGAGTGGAAGTTTTCTAAAAAATATATTTAGAAGATTTTAAAAGTAAAAACAGGTATAATATAAGTTGAAGATAAAGGAAGGAGAGTATGAAAATACTGAAATAGATTTCTTAGAGGATTTATCAAATGCTTTTGGTATTGATAGAGCAAGTAAATTTAGATATGCAAATTTCTATTATGATATTGATAAAATAAAAGACTTATCTGAAGAAGAATTAGATGAAAAATTAAAGAATATAGTAAGATAAAAAAAGACATGCAGGGTTAATACGAAATATGGATTAACCCCGCATGTTTTTTTACATAATAATAAATAAGGATTATATTTTTAGGTTTTTTATATTTACAATAAGAAAAAAATAAAAAGGCTAAAATTAATAATATGAAATTAGCTTATATGATATAATTATTATAGTTTTTATAATTTGAGAGTTTATCGGAAGGAGTACAAGTAATGGAGCCAATAAGAAATGTATTTATTACATTAGAGCAATTTGAAGAAATTCAAAGTAAGTATGATGGTGTATGTGAATATTTAAATGGAGAAATTTTATTTAGTTCAAGAACATCTAGACAACATAATAGAGTTGTTAGAAAAATATTAACGAAATTAGATATATATTTAGAGGGAAGTAAATGTGAGCCTTTTGCAGAACAAATAGAAGTTATATTTAAAAATGAAAGTGAACAGTATAATTTTTTACCAGATGTTTTTGTGATGTGTGAGGATGCTAAAACTTTAGGAGAAAGTTTCATATCAACTCCTAAGATTATTTTTGAAGTGGTATCTGAAAAGTATTCTGATAATGATTATTTTATAAAAGCTAGAATATATAAAAAATAGAATATAATATTGTTGAACCAAGCGGATCAATAACACAATATAGATTAATTAATGGACATTATGGAACACCTAAGGTGTTTGAAAATAATGAGGTTTATAATAGTATTGTATTTGATGATTTAAAAATAAAACTTGAAGATATTTTTGGTCAATAAAACTCATCTTAAAGTTATGAGTAATATGGAAAGGTAAGAACAAATGAAGACAATAGAAGTAGTTGCAGCAATAATAAAAAAGGATGATAAAATATTTATCACTAAAAGAAGCTATGGGGAATTTATTGATATGTGGGAATTTCCTGGAGGAAAAGTAGAAGTAGGGGAAACTCAGGAAGAGGCATTAATAAGAGAAATAAAAGAAGAGTTAGAATTAGATATTACTAATCTAAACTATCTAACTACTGTAGAGTATGATTATCCTAGCTTTCATTTAATAATGCATTGCTTTATTTGTGAAATATGCGGAGGTACATTAAGCTTAAATGCTCATAATGATGCAAAGTGGGTTTCATTAGAACAGTTAGCATCACAAAAATGGATTCCAGCAGATATTGAAGTAGTTGAAAAGCTATTAGCTGTTACTAAGTAATATCATAATGATACAATCATAATTTAGTGCTCATATAAAAGCACTAAAAAAGAGCCATAGATTTTCGAGGGCACTGAAAAACTTAATGTTTTTCAAGTGCGGTTATCTACAAAGTAAAAAATAGTTAATGAAGCTGAAGCTTTTAGTTTCATTAACTATTTTTATTTAGTTATTTATATAATAACTAGGATATTTCTATCCTAATATCTTCAATATTCTTTTAATATTTACTGTAAATATTGCTAATGCCCCTTGAATTTCCATGCCAATTAGACCTGAAGATGATGCTTTATCATATCCATGTCTATGTTTTAACTCACTATTTTTTGCTTCTATTTTATAACGCTCTTTAGACTTTTCTTTAAAATATTCGCTTTCTTGAAAAGCTATCTGCGATTTATGTATATCACTTTTTATAGTAACTGAATAAGTTTTACTCTTAGCTCCGTCTTTATAACAACCTTCTTTTTGTGGACAAATTTTACATTTTTCTATATCAAAATAATAAGTATCTGTTTGGTTTGTAGATACATTCTTTTTGCCCTGTCGTGCTTTACGAATAGCCATATGTCCTTCTTTACATACATACATTCCAGCATCTTTATTGAATTGGAACTCATCTTCTTTTTTTCTAAATCCTTGCGTTACAGAAGGATTTAACTTTGATACAAGTTTTATATTATTTCTATTTGCAAACTCAATATTACCCTTTTCTGAATAAGCAGAATCACCAATTATTGTTTTAACTTTTATTCCGGCCTTCTGACTTTTAGTGATTAATGTTTCTAATTCTTTACCATCGTTTTTTTCTCCAGTAGTAATAGTTGCAGCAGTTATTATTCTTTCTTCTGTCATTGCAATATGTGTTTTATAACCAAAGAAAGATGTGTCAACAGACTTATGACCAATTCTTGCATCCGCATCAGCGCAAGCTTGAATATGGTGAATATCATCTTCTAATGTTTCATTTAACATATTTAATTTTTCCCTAACCTTTGGATAAGCTGCAATAACATCATTCTTTTCTATAGCTTTAACTAAGTCCTGACAATATTTAATTTCAGCATCTAAATTATCAATTGTATTTTTAGCTGGTAAAGTATTTTTAATATTCTCATCTATTTCATAAACTGATTTTCTTAATTTCTTAGAACGTTCTTGTAACACTTCACGTGGTGATTTTTGACTATATCTTGCTGCCGTATGCATAGCATCAACAATGATTGACTTTGATTTTATTATTCCTTTTTCAAGGGCGATTTCAACAGTTTTATTTATTAACATATCTAAAATATTTATATCTTTAAGTCTAAGTCTACGAAATTTAGTTAGAGAGCTTGGCTCAATAACATTTTCCTCTGGAGCCATTCCAAGAAAATATTTAAATGACATATCATATTTTGAACGCTCCACAATATCTACATCTGATAAATCAAATATAGATTTTAATAAAAGATATTTAAACATTCGTATTGGAGCAATAGCATTTCTACCATTATTAATACAATATTTATCTAAAAGTTCATCATAAACAAATGAAAAATCAATTAGTTCATTAATTTTTCTTAACATATTATCTTTAGGAACAACTAAATCATAAATTCCTGTATATTCACTTAAAATCATTGTTTCTTGCTTTTTTATCATACACATCACCCACATTATTTTATAAGTTAAGTATAACATAAAAGACCTAAAAAATTGTCTTAAAAAAATTTTTTAGGTCTTTTATTCCGAAAGGCACTTTTTCAGTGCCCTCGTAGCCTTACTAGTACCTTTTTGTCAATTGCTAGAAAGCTAGTCCCCCTTTGCAATTACTTTTCACGTTACAGTCCCACTACTCATGGGACAGAGCGGAAATTTTCTTCAAAAATTAAATATAAAGTTTTATGAAAATTTATTTCTGTAAAACAATCCATATTCTTGATATTATAGGAATATTCATTATTATACCAAAGCTTTAAATAATATATTTAAAAAGGACTTATAAATTTATTTATACTTTTAGTTCGTTATTTATTAAAATTGTTCATTAAATCTACTCTATAAATAATAAATAACTTTTTCTAATGAAGATAATACTGCTTTTGTCATATTCAAATAATATTGATTTGGAACTTTCATGTCTGGTATACATATTACTGGAATATTAGCTGAATATGCTGCTTGAATTCCTGATTCACTATCTTCTAAAACTAAGCACTCTTCTGGATTTACTGAAATTTTATCACAAGCTTTTAAGAAAATATCTGGGTTTGGTTTTCCTTTTTCAATCTCATTACCAAATACAAATTCATCAAAGTATTCAACAATGTTATGCTGTCTCAATATCGTTAATGCTCTATCTCTTGTACTTGATGAAGCAATAGCAATTTTTAAATTTTTATCTTTTAAATACGTTAATAATTTTTTTACTCCAGTCTTTAAATCAATACCTTCATTAATAAACTTATCTTCAACTTTTAATACGTTGTCTAATCCTACCTCAACAGTCCACGGTAAATTATATGTATCTATTAAATTTGTAACATTCTTAACTTCTGTTTTTCCGCTAAAATTTTGAGCGTATTCTTCAATAGAAAAGCTATGTCCAAATTGGTTTAATATTTCTTTATAGATTTTATATGAAACTATCTCACTATCAATTAATAAACCATCTAAATCAAATATAACTGCTTTTATCATATATCTCTCCCCTTAAATACATCTATATATTAGTCAAACATTACTTGCCAATTTGGATTATTTTTAGCTTCAAAACACATTTCGATTTGTTTAGATGTAACCTTTTCTTCAGAAAGATTTGGAAGGTTTTCAACTAAAAAATAATTCATCTCTATAGTCTCTATATTTTCAATAAATTCTCCACCAGTAACTTCACATTCAACAAAAACCTTACACACTCCATAAGGATATAACGGTTTATTATGTTTATTTCTATCTTGAATAGCAATAACTCTTTTTGCAGTAACATCAAGCCCAGATTCTTCTTTTACTTCTTTTATAGTATTTGATTCTATTGATTCTAAAACATCTACCCAACCACCAGGTAGTGACCATAATCCGTTGTTCTCACGAACAAGTAATATTTTCTCATCTTTAAAAATTACTGCTCTAGTATCTAATTTAGGGGTCTGATAACCACTTTCATTACAGAATAAAGTTTTTATTTTACCAATAGGAATATCTGTTTTATAGCTTAACATTTCAGCTGCAATATTTCTTAATTGCTCATATCGTTCTTTATCATATATATCTTTTGTATATGTTAATCCACATTGTGCAATACTTTGTATCTCAATTGCCCATTTTAACCAAGGTTCTTTTAAAAATATGTTATTCATAATATCACCATCCAAACTTTAGACTATATTATCTATATATTACTATTTCGCATTATATAACTAATATTACTATAATTTATATATAAATTATAGTAATATTAAAACAATTTTATCAACTATTAATAATTTATACTTCTTCTTTTAAAACTCTGTGTTTTCCAGTGGTTACTCATATTTCAACGCTTTTAAAAAAAGACTAATATTTAAGTGTTACATATGTAAAATTAAATTTAGAATTTTGAAAAAATTATTTCTACTCTGTCCATGTGAGCGTAGCTGTAAGTGGACTGCTAAATAAAAGTAAAAGCCCCTCCTTAGGCTAGTAAAAAAAGATTGCAGAATAAATGACTTTTGGCGTACTAGTTAGGCAACCTGTACCCAAAAGTCATTTAAGTAGTAAGATTTTTTTACCTGTCTAAGGTGGACTAGTAGGACTAGTATTTTGGAATTATATATTTTTAGGACTAGTAAGGCTACCTGTCATTAAAATATGTAATGGAAGAATACCTGTCCTACCTGTCCAAATGGGCACAGTTTCGTGATTATAAATGGTTAAAATTAACACAAATAGATTAGGTGCTAGGGTTTGGGGCATGCCACATTATATTTATTTAGAGCTTCCATTATGGAAGGTTTCAGATTAAATAATAGCCCCCACCGGGTACCCTAAATAGGACTAGATTAATCCTATTACTATCTTAGGTAGTATAATGCTCGCTTCATTTTAAGAGACTTATATTTCCTTAGATAGTAAAGGTAATATCCTGTACTATTTCGGGTGGTGGATAAGGGCCCAAAAGTATCAATTTACAGTATATTAGTAGCTTCAATAGTATGAGTAATATTAGGAATAACACTTTTAAATAGTAATAGTTACTAACATAATCAATAAAAATAATAATTAAAAATAAAGCAAAACAAAATATTATTATAAATATAAAAGGTGTGTTAGCACTTTTGTTTTAGTGGTTTGGCGTAAGCCAAACTTCTACTCTGTCAACTTTGAAAAAGTGGACTGCTACTGTCCGTAGGACTATAATTTAGAGCTTTAAAAAAATTCTTTTATACCTTCAGTGATAATAAATAGTTAAATAGATTTTTATGAAATAAAATAAAGATTAAGATTACAAGATAATAATAAATGAATTATTTTTAAAGCTTTCCTTTTAAGCGGAATAAGAATTACCTGGAATGAAATATGATTTTTACTTCTTAAGAGGAATACCTACAAAAAATCTTATTTCATGTAAGGTAATCTTTATGGAGCCAATAGGTGATACGAAAAAGAAAAGCTTAATTGAGTAGATAATAAAACTAATGCATCAGAATTTAAAAGCATAGTGAGTGAAAGGAACGGTTGCTTTTAGAATTATGATGTAATGGTTTTATTTTTTAGAATTAACATCAATAGATTATGAGCCAGGTTTAAGGGCAGAGCCCTTTTATATTAAAATAGCTTGATGTAATCAAGATTTCCTTAGCTGCCACAGGCCATAAATTCAAATCTTAATAATTAATTCGTTTATCCATGTATAGAAAAGTTTAATTTGCAATATTTAATATAGGTAAAAGTATGAGAATAGTTTCTGGATTAGAGAAAAATGAATTAAGGATTAAAGTTTCCTTTTTAAAAGTAAATCCTCTCTTTTGCAGTTTAACTGTATATGAGAGGATTTATTTTAACACCTTAGATTAATTCATTATATTTTTTATAGTTAAATCCATCAAAAAACGTTATACATTTTTCTAATATAAACTTTATTACTTCATCAGCTTCTAAAGTTTCATAAAAATCTAGCATTAATTTATTATACTCAACCTTATATCTAGCTGGTATAGAAAGTACTCCTATATCATTTGATAACAGGATAAGGTTTGATGAAAGTCTAGCTGTTCTCTCATTTCCATCATAAAAGAACTGACAGTAAGATAGCCATAGATTAAGTATAATAGCTTTTTCAAGTAAATTATCTATAGAATTTATTTTATCTATATCAGCTTTAAATACTTCCTCTAAATCCTCATAATTAATACACTTATATTCAACAGTACCTGCAATTCCAATGTTACCCTTTCTAAAGTCACCTACTATTAATGCCTCATCTTTAGCAACTTTACCATGAATATCACAAATAACTTCTTTGTTTAACTCTAAAGAATTTGTTCTACTCAAATTAACAACATAATCCCATGATAACTTTATATTTAGTATTTGATTTTGATCACTTAACTTATGGCCACCAACAGTAATGCCATCAAGTAATGTTTGTACCTCTGGAAAAGTAAATGGATTATTTTCCAAATTTCCCATATTATAAACAAACTCACTAATCATCTGCTTAACATAAGTTAAAATATATCTTTTATCTCCATGTGGTAATTCATCTTTAAATTTATATCTATATCTAGGAATAAATGTATCCATAGCCAACACCTCAAATAAATATTTATTATTTTTCTCCTACTATTATACACCAAGATTATTCTAGCTTAAACGAAAACTTACTGATCTATTTTTTTATAAACAAACAACCTATACTCCCTGCTTCAAAACCATATATATTATTTGGAGGTGATATCATGAAAAATTTAGCTCTTATATCATTAATAGTCAGTACTAGCTTCCCAATAGCTATTACTGCCTATCTATTGATTAGACTAGAAAAGCAACTTATTTCACTATCAAATAGTATAAATACATTAAATACCATTGTTTCAGTAAAATTAGGTGCTGTTGTAAAAGATGAAAAAGACAAAGCCGCATAATATAAAAAATCTGATAGGCCAAAAGTTTATCAGATTTTTTATATTTTATTATTAACTTTTGATTTCTTCTTTTTAAACCATATATATTAAATACCAAGCTACAAGGAGGTGAAACAAATGGCAATTTCAAAAGAATTAAAAACAACTACTTTAAGTATTGAAGTACAAAGCGGTATTGATAAAGATGGTAATCCATAATACAAGAAAAAGAATTTTTCAGGTATTAACGGAGATGCTACACCAGAAGCTTTAGCAACCGTTGCAGATGCAATTAAATTAGTGTTAGCTAATGAAACTAGAGACACCTTAGTTAATGAAATCTCTGTACTAGTAGACAATGCTTATCTTTATTAATGAAAATCTTATAGAAGGGATGAGAAGCCATGGAATACTCATTACAAATGGTCTTTATATGTGAGAGTGGTGAAAAGAGTTCAATTACAATTTCTGATGTAAAACCTGGACTTACAAATTCAGATGTAATAGCACTAATGGGCACTATTATCACAAGCAATATCTTTGGAACAAGTAAAGGTGCATTAATTAGTAAATACAGTGCTCAAGTTGTACAAAGAGAAGTTACAAAATGGGATCTTAACTAGTCAAAAGGCATTGGATTCGAAATCCAATGCCTTTTGACATTTATAAAAACTGATAGATTTTAATTTCAATTCCTAAATTAACATTTAGTTGTAATTTAGAAATTGAAACACCTAATTTCTACCGCTACTGTTATATGTTATCTAATTGATAACATATAATCAAAATAAAGAGTTAGGCACACATCTATCTAGATTTTATTAAATATTAATAGCTACAACTTCCTAATAACTCAATAATTGTTATAACATTAATTTTTTTAATTTTAATAGAATTTTTTTATCTCTTTTAATAATTCTTCTTCGTTTCTATTTTCATGAACATAATCCATCATTTGTTTCCTACCTGTTTCTAAATATAGCAACCATCCTTGTAGTGATGATATGTAATCATCCTCTAATGTAGACAATCTTGAGTATTTACCAACATATATATTACCTGCATGCCATGATTCATGCCTTACTGGAAACAAGTAGCCAAACCCATTATTTTTAATTACTTTAGCATATCCATATTCGTCAATAACAAGTTGATTGTTAAATCTATCATCTGCTTTTCTCATTTCTTCCTCAATTTCTTCTTTTGTAAATAAATGAATAGGCTTGCCACCCTTAAAAAGTTCAATTTCGAAACAATTTTCATATTCATCTAATTCTGCCAAATCGTTATCTTTTAGTATTGAGGATATTTTTTGCTCAAGTCTATTTTTTAATCCTATCACTAACTCTCTATCATCAATGCAATAACACTCATTATCTAATGGAGAATTCAATTTTCTTATATATCCGTCTGTACAAAGATAATTATCCACTTCTTTTAGATTTTTAAATGAAAACTGATCACTTGGAGATTTAAATACAAAAACAAATTTTATTTTTCCTTCAGAAGATAGTTCACATGTATTTAATAATGTCTTGAAATTCCACTTCTTAAAATTTTCTTTAATATACTCTTTACTATTTTGTTGTTCAACAAATTTCATTCTGACTTCATTGCTATTTTTCACTTCTTTGGAATCCATTTTGAAAGGATTTTTATTAAATTCTTTTAAGTTAAGTATTCTATATTCTAAATCTCTGTCTGATAAAAGTTTTAATTCATTATCTTGTTTAGCATAATTATATACTTCCTCATATCTACGTATTAAATTATTCATATATTCTCTGAAATCAATGTCTCCACAATCACAATGCCTACCATCATATGTTCCTCTTATTCTATTGTATGGTCCACTCTTCATTACAATTAAGAACTTTCCTTTAGTGTACCTATATACTATTTTATATCCATTTGGTAAAGGGGTTCCTGTATCATAGTCATATACTCCATATTGAGCATATTGAGCTGATACATAATGCCCAGGATAGTCTTCAACCAAATATTCATAATCAATATAATTTTCATCTTCAAAAATCGGTCTCATTTCATTAAGCTCAAGTAAAAAATAATTCCATCTACATTTTTTTTCAAATCCTTCAAAATGCAATATTTTTGGCTTGACAACATGACAAAATCCTATTATATCATATATCTTAATACAACCATCTTCAGCTGCTATTTCAGCATGAGAAAAATCCAAACCACCACTATGATGAAAAATCATATGATTATACGCTGGAGTCTTGCCTATAATATTTAGTACTTCTACAATTTTATTAATGTTCCTCCAAGATGACGATTCTGGAGGATTTAACCCAAATAATTGTTTATTAAGAAAGTTCCAATCACTAGCTTGAGATTTATCTATGTCTGCATATATAGTTAACCAGTTTTCTAATCTTATTTTAAATTCTTTTATAGTTGGACGAATTTCAGGAATATTATCAGTAGCATCTCTAAGAATCTCATCTATTTCTACAAGGTGAATATCTTTATATTTACCAATATACCTTAAACTATGACTTGAATCCAAATAACTATATACTCCATCAAATCCTTTTTCATCTCTAGATAATAACATCCACATTGTTTTTGCAACTGAAAAAACATCAGCTTTTTTACCATCAGCACTTTTAGGATTCCTCTTCATTTCTGGCGCAATAGTGAATATTGCTCCAAGCCCCTTATCAGATTTTGTGAATTTATTTATATTTTCCGGAAATTCAACTAATCCAAAATCACCAAAACTAAATCTACTTTTATAATAATAGATATTTGAAGGTTTAATATCTCTATGTGAAATGTCTTTTTCATGAAGCTTTTCTAATGTATCACATAATTGGATAATTCCTTGAACTATTTCTTTAATATTGGGTTCATTCTCAGTAATATAATCCATCACAGGTTTTGCAATAGGCATCGTATACCAGTATTCCTCCATAGAAAAATCATATATAGGAATAATTCCTTCTATCTCTCTGCAATTATCTTTTATAACATTAATTTCATCAATAAATCTTCCCTTTTTTTCTTGCCCACCTGTATATAACTGTTTTAATGCATATTCTTCCCCATTTTCTTTACTTTTAACATGATATACTTTTGCATTTCCTCCTTCACCTAATTCATTTAAAATATCATAATTACTCTCCCAACTTTTAGCTTTAGCCACGTTTTTCCCCTCCTCTTCCTTCTTAATCTAAGTTATCTAGAATAAAACTGCCTACGTATATTAAGCATAAATGTCTTGCTTATTTTATATAATTTTAAAATAAAGTTACTAACTATAATATACCATTTCCAGTAGTTGAATTCTATTAATTTCCTTAAAATCAATACTTTTCCCAAAATATCTTACATTAAATTAACTTTTCTTATTCTTTTTATTGTCAATTCAAGTAATATATCTGTTATGTTTAGCTTTTTTGCACAAAATGCATTATATAAGCCAATACATATATTCATTACGTATACTACTCAACTCTTCTCATCTTTATATAAATATAAGTCCCACCATCAATATCATTAAAGGCAACATCATGTCCAGTATAAATAAACCCTGGATAAAGCTTCTCAAAGACTTCTCTTTCCCCTTGGTTTTGTGATAGCTCATATAATTTTTTATTTGAATACTTATAATCATTAATCTTTGGCAATGGTATAACTATATTCTTTGATTGACTCCATCTTTTCTTACCTCTAGGATCCTTTGAAAGGTAATTTGCTAATTCTTCAAAGCCTAGTTCATTAGCTTGCATTCTATTTGCATTAGCTGTGCCCTTTCCCCATAATTCTTCTGCCTTATCTCTATCCATGCCAGATATTATAATATGATGGTGGATTCTTGTTTTTGTTCTTTTATCATCTGTAACTTCTCTATATTCTAAAACTGCTATATATTTTAATTCATCAAGTCCATTCCTCTTCCTAAAGTTTTTAATTCTCCTAATATAATTATTTCTATCACGAATAGCAGCCTCTTCACTATCTGGAAGATTAGCTGCATCATAACTAAGGCTAACTATTAAATCTTTATTATCAAAGTTAGCATGAATTCTTCTTCTTAAATTCTTTCTTGCACTTTTATCATTTAAGTTCTTTTGTTCCTTTCTGCTCTCCTTCTTTTTCTTTGATCTACTCTTCTTTTATTCATATTTAGAAATAGGATATATTTCTACTGCTAAATATTTACCACATAGAAATCTCTTCTCTCTAATAGCATACCCTTTACCCCTATAACTTTATTTCTTAAATTTAAATAACGTTCTAAAGATAATACCTATTACAAGCTCTCAAAGGCCTTAAATTAAGTACCTTTAAAAAACAGTTTATCTGTTTATTTACAGAGAAAACTCCCTATTATATAATAAAAATAGAGAGTTTTATTAAACTTTTCATCAAGACACATTGAGATTAATCTTGCCGGATTGTCAATGTGTCTTTTTACCTGTAAAAATATTATTTTCATATTTTAATCTCCAAAATCTTAAGTGTACCAGAGCCTTTAATATATCTAAAATCTTGTCCCATTTTTAGAAACTTGTATTTTACTAAATTCTTCTTCTGTAAGGTATGTGCCTTTTACATATTCCCTTCACTCTAGTTCTAAAACTAATTTCAAAGTATTAATATCTCTTAATTCAACCATGTAACCTCTTCACCTTTAAGAACACTGAACTCAACCCTAAGCCAAATCAGCATACTTCTTAAAACCTCTATTTCAAACTTTATATTTTCAATGGAACTTTTCATTAAAGTTAATTCTTATTGCTTAAGGCTAATTAGCCTATTTTTCATAAGTTAATCGAAGTACTTACAATCATTTTCCTCAAGATAATCAACAATTAAATCTATTTCCTCAGAAGTAAACTTTTGTATTGCAATATCTGTTAATGTATCTATTAACTTGTTTTCTAAAATACTCATATCCTCTGGATAAATACATGTAATTGTCACTATCTCGCCTCCTATAAATTAATAATCTATACTATGCTTGTACACTTCTTCTTGTTACACTTAAAGTCATAATCACACATTATGTGTTATTTCTTCTTAAAAAAAATCTCATCAACACATGCATCTCCAAAGTTAGCTTTAAATTTTTCCATAAAATTATAGCTTGGATTTCTTAGTCCAAGTTCAATCTTAGAATAATAGCTCAGGGTATCCTAACTTTTTATCCATTTCTTTTTGAGTTAGCTTTTTACTATTTATAAAGTCTACTAAGAGAAACATGAATATAAACATAATACAATTGAAGAAATGGCTACTATAGAAAATTTACCCATAGAACTTATTAAAATAAAACTAAAATATATTTAATTTATGATAATATTGCATATACTAAACTGAGGTGATTATATGAAAATTGCTATTTACTCAAGAAAAAGTAAATATACAGGAAAAGGTGATTCCATAGGAAACCAAATCCAAATGTGTAAGGACTATATAGAGACTCATTATATAAATAATGACCTTGAATATATCATTTATGAAGATGAAGGATTTTCTGGTGGAAATATAAACAGGCCAAGGTTCCAAAAGCTTCTTAGTGATATAAAAAAAGAAAAATTTGATATTTTAATCTGCTATAGGCTTGATAGAATTAGTAGAAATGTATCAGACTTCTCCACTACCTTAGAAGAGCTTCAAAGCTATGGAGTTGACTTTATAAGTATTAAGGAACAGTTTGATACAACTACTCCAATGGGAAGAGCTATGATATATATAGCTTCTGTATTTGCCCAACTGGAGCGTGAAACCATTGCTGAGCGTATAAGGGATAATATGGTTGAACTAGCTAAGTCAGGAAAATGGTCTGGAGGTAGAACTCCACTTGGCTTTAATAGTGAAAGCTCCTCTTATATTGATGAAGAAGGTAATGAAAGAAAATTAGTTAAGCTTGTAAAAAATGATGAAGAACTACAATTAGTTAACTTAATTTATGATACCTATCTAAGAGAAGGATCATTACATAAGACAGAAGTTTACTTTGCTTCTCACAACATTAAATCAAATAGAAATATCCTTCTTGAAAAAACATCATTAAAGGTAATCTTAAGCAATCCTGTTTATGCAATAAGCTCCCCTGAACTTAAGAGGTGGCTTGAGGATGACGGATGGAATGTATATGGTGAACCTGATGGCAAACATAGCTATCTTAGCTACAATAAGACAAAGCAAGTAACTAGAAACGGAAAAACAACTAAAATATCAAATGATAAAGAAAATTGGATAGCTGCAATAAGTGATTGCCCTGGCATAATTGATGCAGATAAATGGATTGCAGTCCAAGAGCAATTTAAGGGCAATAGAGGTTCCTTCCCTAAAAAAGCAAGAACCCACAATGCAAAACTGGTTGGAAAAATTTATTGTGCTCACTGTAATAACTACATGCAGGTAGTTCATGGAAATATAAAAAAAGATACAGGAAAAAGACAATTTTACTACTCCTGTTCATTAAAAAAGAAATCAAAAAGTGAACTATGCAAAAATAAAAATTTAAAGGTAGAAGAGGTAGAGAATTTATTACTCCTAGAGCTAGAAAATCTAGGCAAAAATAAGAAAAGCTATATCCAAAGCTTAAAAAGGAAAAATGACGCAGTAAAGAAAAATAAAGATGTAAAACTAAAGCAAAATGCAATTCAAAAAGATATGGATGCCAAACAAAAAATTCTAAACAATCTAGTAGATAAGTTAGCAGTTGCTGATGATCTAGACGATATAATAATACAAAGAATAAGATCCGCTAAAAATGAAATGCAAGAGTTACAGAAACAACTAGATGAAATATCAAAAGAGATAGAAGATTCAAACTACAAGAAATTAGACCTAGACTTTATAGAAAGCTTACTAGAAAAGTGTGCTGATATAAGAAAACTAGATTCTAATGAACAAAGACTCCTAATAGGTGTTTTAGTAGATAAGATTCTATGGGATGGTAATACTCAAGATGTAACAGTATATTTCATTGGAAGTGGAGACGTAAAAAAAAAGTAGATTCTCTACTTCCAGATTCACTCCAATTATTGCAAATCCAACCACACAGCATGTCCAGTATCTAACAACACTACATTTTCCGCAAATTCCTTTAATGCATATTGTTGACATACCTTAGTATTAAGCTTACCATAATTAATATCCTCAGCTGGAACCCTTAATACAACAACTCCATCCTTATCTAACTTATTCCTTATATCATCAGACAAACTTTCCTTAGCAAGTTTACAAGATCCAGAAAAAGCACCAAGTACATCATCATTTCTTTCTCCTTGAATATCAGAAACTCCACATCTTGCACTAATACTTATTCTTGGTCCAAAAGCAGGACATCTTAAAATACACATAGAGCATCCATTTCCATACCTTAAACAATTTCCCATTGGCCCTGTAGTACCAGTAGTTTCTATAAATACATCTCCTTTAACATAGGTATAATCACTTAATAAAAGACCATTTATCTTATTATTTTCAAAATCAACATCCATCACTCTTTTTTCCATATGGAGGTTTATTCCCTTTTCCTTTAAATAATCCCTTACCACTCCTTCGATTTTATTTACATCATATAAAGTTGCATGTTTATGACCTGGAAAATCTATATCTTTATGTCTTGCACATTTATCAGTTAACTTAATTAAATCTCCACCACCTAAAGCAATTAATTCTTCTGCCGCTGTATAACGTCCATTATTTCTCATTATTCCGCCAACATTTCCAAGCCCAAGTAAAAGATCTGTTTTTTCATAAATATGGACTTCTGCCCCAGCTTTCTTTGCTGTTAAAGCTGCAGCACATCCAGCCCATCCTCCACCTATTATTATTACCTTCATATTAATCTCCTCCCCTCAAATATAGCTCTTGGACTAGCCTGTACTTTACAAAATCTTTTTACTCTATGACCTGAAAATCTTGCTGTGCATGCTCCACAAACACCTTCTCCACAACACATTTTAAAATTATTACAACAAGATAAATCAATATCTTGCCTTTCTAAAGAATCTAAATATTCTATAATATTGTAAGTTAATATATCTGCCCCTGCGATATGAACTAAAGATATATTATTATATTTAACTATAGATTTAATAGCTACCTTAGCCTCAGGAGATAACTTTCCCTTTTCAATTAAATTCATTTCTTGAGGAACTATATTTAATTTATTTAACCATTCCATTATATAAATGTCCTTAAAAGGTGATTTGTCTAATATTACAGTAACTTTATTTCCATTTTGCACAAGCCTTTGTACTACTGGAATCATAGGAGCCATTCCAATGCCTCTTGCAATTACTAAAGTATCATTATCTTTTTGTTTTCCTATGTTTTTTAATCCAAATACTCCATTCCAATAAGGACCTCTAATAGTTATTAGTCCTCCTTTTTCAATATTTAATAATTGCTTTGTTTTAACTCCCCTTATTTCTATCATTATGGAAATAATATTTGTTTCAATATCAGATTCTAAAATAGAAATAGGAACATCAAAATAAACATCTTCATTACTTCTTATAAAAATAAAGCTTCCTGGTCTTGCTAAATCTATTACTAATTTATGTGGTGCTTCAAATTTAATTAAAAGAACATCATCTTGACACAACACTTTTTCACATACCTTGCAAGTATAAGTTTTTCTTTGCTCCTTAGCTTTATTACCATTATTATAAAGTTCTTGATAAATACAAACTCCTTTCCAATTTAGACAATCACAAAAATGACTTCCTTGTAATTGTGAACAAAGTATACATTCACCACTTTCAGCTAAATGACAAGGACAAAATTCAGAACCTGCATCTATACAATCAATTGTCTCCTTAAACATCTTGACTCCTTAATTAATACTATACACTATATAGATTATTTCAATAAATTTGTTTTGTTACTATAAACCGCCCATTATATAAAATTTTCTACTTTTTAATATAATAAAAAAGCACACAATTATATGAATTAAAACATATAATTGTGTACTTTAACTATTCTAAACAACCTTCTATTGTTTTTTCAGTTTTTTTCCAGAATAAAATTGCTGCTAATATTATTGATAAACAAACAGCTGCATATAACCAAAATAATTGGTTACCCATGCTTCCAAATAATATTATTAATGATCCTATTATTGCTAATACAGGGTTTATTTTAGAGTTCCACACCCCAGTAATTTCACCTTTATTTCCTAGTTGAATTACTTTAACATATAAAAGGATATATAATGTATAACCCATTGCTATAGAAATTTCAGATATATCTGAATTTGGTAATAATTCAAACTTAGTTGTTAAATAATGAACAATAAACCAAACAAAACTTATAATAAATGCAACTATTGCAGAGTTAACTGGCATTAATAATTTTTCATTTATTTTGATTATTTTTTTTGATTTAGGGAACATATTTCTTAATGCTAAAGAATGTGGCAATCTAATCATCCCTAATATTAGCCCATTAATAGTACCCATAATTGAAATTATAACAAATATTAATACAATTTTTGCCCCCCAAGGACCTAATAAATTGTTTGCAGCTAAATCAACGTGTGCATCTCCTAAGCTCATAATTGTTTCTGGCCCGATATATATACTTATTCCAATAAAATATAAAACATATACTATTAATATGAATATTGGAGCTATTATAAGTGCTTTTGGTAAATTTCTTTTTGAATCTTTTATTTCATGTGATATTGAAGTTGAAACAATCCATCCATCAAATGAAAATGCAATTGGTGCTATTGCCGCAATCCAACCTGTAGACTTCATTGCAGTAATATCACTTAATGAAATATTACTTGTATCACCAAATATTAATCCAGCAATTGATATTAATACTAATGGTACAAGTTTCATTATTGTTGAAGCATTTTGGAATATGCCTCCTAACTTTGCTGATAAAGTATTCATTACAAATAAAAATATCATTATTAATAAACCAATTAACATTTGAATTTCTAATGTTCCTTCAATTCCAAATAAGATACATATATAAATTCCAGCAACCCAAGAAACTACTGATATTAATGTTGGAAAATATAAAAATGTTTGAAACCATCCAAAAGCACATGAAGTAGATTTATTATAATATTCTTCTGCATATGAAATTAATCCACCTTCCTTTGAACTTCGTGATGCTAATTGTGATATAGTTAAACTTCCAAATATTATAGCTATAGCTGCTATAAAAAATACTAATACCCCTAAAGCTATACTTCCACCGGTAGCAATAAGAATATTATCACTTTTAAAGAATATTCCTGATCCTATAACAATTCCAACTATCATTGTTATGGCAGTAAATAATCCATATTCGTTTTTTTTCATTTTCTTTCCTCCCAATGTTTTTCCGAATATTTTTCTTCTGTTATATCTAAGATTATTCTAATATAAATAATATTAGAATAATTTTTTAAGTTTCTATTAATATAACATGCAAATATAATTTAGTAAACAAATAATAAAACTTTTTTCAAAAAAATTTTTATCATTTTTATTTTTTTACACTATAGTTAATTTAATTATTATTTTTGATATTTTTTTAAATCATTTAAATATTTCTTCACCATTAATAATAAAGTTTTGTAATGCCATAAAGAACTTTATATCACATCTTTCATTACTATTTAATATTTTTATTGCATCTTCTTTAGATAATAATATAGTTTCTATATCTTCATCTTCTTCTAAATTTTCTTTAGATATTTTTCCAGAACATGTACAATAAACTAAAGCTACAGATTCATCTGTCATTCCTGGAGATAAATAAAGCTTATTTCCTATCTTATTTTCTATTACCTCTTCTAGTTTTAATCCTGTTTCTTCTTTTAACTCTCTTTCAACTGTTGAAATTATATCATCATTATTATCTATTAGCCCTGCTGGAAGTTCATAAACATAATTATTTAAAGGAACTCTAAATTGTCTAATTGCAACTAACTTCTTTTCCTCTTTATGATAAGCTAAGATAACAACAGCATCCATTTTATCTTCTTTTCCTTGAAAAAACTGTTCCTCTAATGCTTCCTTGCTTTTTCTTGTAGCAATTGTCCAAGTCTTTTCTTTTCCACCCTTATTTATATAATCTGCATTATATAAACTCAAAAAATTTGTTTTTGCTAATACTTTTAAATCTTTTACTATAGTTTTACTCAAAACGCTTTCCTCCATTTTTAAATACTTAACATATATTTTTCAATATCTATATAGTTATTTTATACCATATTTATATACATTAAAAGAAAAAAGCACTAATTATTAGTGCCTTCTAATTGAAATAATTTTTCAAATTCTCTTTGTGAAATATCTTTATCACAAATTAATGCCTTTTTTAATAGTTCATCTCCACTATTATTTAATGCAATTTTCCCTATTATATCTCCATTTTTTTTATCTAATAAAGTATTAAATACTTCAACTTCCACAGAACCTTCACCTTTAAAACCATATTCAAAATCTGTATCTTGAATTATAGTTCCCAAATTTATAAATTCTGATGACTTTAAAACATCTTTCATATTATCTGCTTTAAAGCAATAATTATCTACAACATATTTATAAATTTGTTCTGTAACATTCCATCTATCACTACAATTTAAAACAACTATTACAATATTTCTTCCTGCATGTTTAATAGATGAAACTAAGCATTTTCCTGCTTGACCTGTATATCCTGTCTTTACGCCATTTGCTTCTGGAATTTTATACAAAATTTTATTTATATTATTATAATCCCTTGTAAATCCAGAATTATCTTTTAATATAGTTTTTGTTCCACATATTTCACAAAATGTTTTATTTTCCATTGCCTTTGTAGTTAATAAAGCTAAATCATAGGCACATGTATAATGCTTTGGACTATCTAATCCATGAGGACTTTCAAAATGAGAATTAATTAATCCTAAGCTTCTTGCATAGTCATTCATAATATTAGCAAATCCTTCTATACTTCCCCCTATATCTTCTGCAATTGCAATAGCTGCATCATTGCCAGACTTGTATAATAGTCCATATAATAATTCTCTTAATTTTATTTTTTCTCCTGCAGCATATTTAACTTTTGAGCCTCTTATAGATGATGCATTTTTGCTTATTGTTACTTCTTTATCTAAATTTCCTTGAGTTATGGCAATCAAGGCTGTAAGGATTTTTGTTGTACTTGCCATTGGCACTATTTCATCTGCATTTTGTTCAAATAAAACTTGCTTTGTCTTACTATCCATTGCTATGGCACATCTTGCATTAACTCTAATACTATTTAATAAATTTTCTATATTAACATCATCTGTATTATAATCATCATCTTCTTCAATTATAGCTAAATCATTATCCTCATCTTCTTCAAAACTTTGTGCATAAACACAATAACCAAATAAATCTGTTAAAATAAAAAACAAACTTAAAGTTACTCCTAGGATTTTAAAATTTTTCATTTGTATCACTCCTATTTTCTCCTTACATGTATAGTATTTTCATTATCTAAAAATTTTAAACCTATTTATTAAATTTTTATGATTTATATTTAAAATTTATGGCAATACTAAAAAAGATTAGGAGAGGGTAATTATGCATATTCTTATAATTATTGTTGTTATAGTATTAATTTTCTTTATTCCAATTCCTCTTAGTTTTCACTTATATATTTCTAAAGATAAGTTTTATATAAAATTTTATAGTTTAAATTTATTATCTAATGAAGATGGAATAATAAGAAACTTAATTAATAAAAAAAAATTAAACAAACTAGAAGAAAAGAAAACTAAAAAAACAATAGAAAATAATGATGATAATGACTCTTCCAATAAAAAAGTTAAATCTAAAGAAATATCATTAAAAAAACTTTATAACAACCTTATTCATAATAAGTTTAAGCCTACTTTAAACTTTAATAGCACAACTATTTATTCACTTGGTGATGCTGCTAATACTGCTATTGCCTTTGGATTGCTTTATAATCTTAACCCACTGCTATTAAATATATTTTCTATTATCTTTAAGGTGAAAAAATATAAAAATGATTTTAAGCCTGTTTTTAAGGATAAAATACTTTTTGAACTTACTTTAAACAGTATAATTACCTTTAATTTAGCTAAAATTATTTATATATGTTTTATTATTTTAAAATCATTTAATAAAAATAGGAGGTGAATCCCTTTATATTGGGATTATTATGGCTGATAAACATGAATTAGAAAATTTGATGAGAAGTACTATGGAGAATTTACGAGATATGATAGATGTTAACACTGTGGTTGGAGATGTAGTCGAAACTAGTGATGGAACTTCTATTGTTCCTATTTCTAAGGTTACTTTTGGTTTTGCTTCTGGAGGAAGTGAATTTGGAGAACATGTAGCTATAAGAAATGGTGATGAGAACTATCCATTTGGTG
>ERZ772884.457-NODE-457-length-30799-cov-6.206252_pt1 | contig 30799 bp, 18 predicted proteins | sample MGYA00580574_ERZ772884 | MGnify/ENA primary metagenome ERZ772884 (study PRJEB29015, sample SAMEA2737690) | human gut metagenome | biome: human gut; feature: human-associated habitat; material: faeces | place: China | collected 2012 ... | reverse complement strand
GGCTCCAGATGACAAACATGATCTCATATCAGGGACTTGTTCGCACCTTCCTTAGAGCAGCAGAGAGCCGAGCAGCAGGAGAAAATTAATGCCCTGCTGGAGCGGATGAAAGCCGATGGTATTTCACCGACCGATCTGCTGGGCTCTGAACTGGCGCAGACGGGTAAATCCACGAAAAAGCGTAAGCCGCGTGAAGCGAAATACCGCTTTATTGACCAGAACGGTGAAGAGAAAACATGGACCGGCCAGGGCCGTACGCCGAAGCCTATTGCCAGCGCGCTGGCAGAGGGGAAATCACTGGATGATTTTCTGATCTAATGCGTGAACCGGGCGGAACATACCGCCCGGCACTCTTTTCAGCAGACGCCGAAATCACCGTCTTCGGTATACGGCGCCAGCTCGGCGGCTTTCAGGGTATATTTCTCGCCTTGTTCATTGCTGGCCTGTACCGCCACCACGCTTTCACCGTTCACTTCGAGCACTTTCAGCTTCGGGCCGCCTTTACGCGGTTGTACATAATCACCGACAGAAAACATATTACCTCCTCATCGTTTTAGCGATCTTCACCTTAGCCCACGTATGACACCGGGTACAGCGTATTTCACCGATTACTGCTTATGAGGTACGCCGGTTCCAGGGCATCACCTTCAGCAGCCACGCCATGCCGCAAAAACCGGTCACACCGGCGAACAGCAGCCCGGCCCCCACGAAGCCGCTGAGCAGGAAAAAGCCGTCTGAGACGCTATAGCCCAGCACTACGCCGCAGAGAATGAGCAGCCCGGCAGCGATTTGCACCTGACGCATCAGCGGCAGCGGCTGGGTTTTGTCTTCGACTGTCTGCAGACCCGCCTGCTTCCAGCCCTGAATGCCTCCTTCGACCACAAATGCCTGAGCGGGGGCGGCCGCCTGCGCAAGGCGATCGGCATTGCCTGAGGTGCGGGCGCCAGACTGGCAGTGAAAAATCACCGTTTCACCCGCCTGCGTTTTAAGTCCGCCGGGTAAGGTATCCAGCGGCACGGACTGCGCGGCGGGAATATGCTCGCGGGCGTACTCGTCGGCATCACGAATATCAATCAGTTTTGCGCCATCGGCGATGCGGGCATTGGCCTCGCGCGGCGAAAGAAGGGGAAGTGACATGGCGGCTCCTTACGGGCAATAAAGGGTTTTCAGGGTGCTGATGAGCTGATGCACCGCGTCGTTTTTAATGAAATAGAGAATGCGCTGCGCCTCGCGGGTGCTGGCGATCAGGCCTTCCTCACGCATGCGCGCCAGATGCTGCGACGTGGCGGAAGGACTCAGGCCCGTCGCGCGGGCCAGCTCCCCCGCGCTGGTGCCGGGGGCGCCGCACAGCGTGCAGAGGATCAGCAGCCGACGCGGGTTGCTCATCGCTTTTAAAAGCGTTGCGGCCTGCTCTGCGCTGGCCTGAAGCTGTTCGAGTTCAGTCATAGTACTTTAGAGTTTGCTTAATTAAGGTAATGCTAAAGTAATTGTGCGCATTACGCCAGCGTCAAAAGCGTAAAAGAGGGTAAACGCGGAGCAGGGAACTGGCGCAGACAGGTAAACTGGCTATGCTTAGAAATGGTTCTCTCTATTATTTTCAATGGATTAGCTTGCACGGAGTGTTAATATGGGTTTTTGGCGTATTGTTTTTACCATCCTGCTGCCGCCGCTGGGCGTGCTGTTGGGCAAAGGGCTTGGCTGGGCGTTTATCATCAACATTCTTCTGACGCTGCTGGGCTACTTCCCCGGCCTCATTCACGCATTTTGGGTACAGAGCAAAAGCTAAGCGCGCCACAGTAAATCGCTATAGATATCGGTCAGCACCCCCGCTGGACCAAACTGCTGTTTGATCCAGCGCGTGACCTGGCCTGTCGCGGCATGCTGCGTGGCGAGCAGCATGCGCGAATCCTGACGCGGGTTATTGATACGCCGCGTCACCAGCAGCCCGTCTTCCACCGCGTCCCGCGCCATATACTCCGGTAAAAAACCTATCCCTTCGCCCAGGATCTGACACTGGCATTTGGTATTAAAGTCCGGCACCAGAATCGCCTCCTGACCGTGCAGCAGCCAGCCCACCTTCTTGTTAATGGTGTGTGCGGTATCTTCCACCATGATGTTGGGATACAGGCGCAGCTGGCTCTCCGCTATCGGTTCCGGAACGAACGCCAGCGGATGCGCCGGCGCAATGGCAAACACCCAACGGATGGCGCCGATCTCGGTGTAGTCAATCCCACCGCCGTCGAGCAGCGTGTCCGGTGCGCCAATGGCGATATTGGCCTGGTTATTGATGATCGAATCCCACACGCCGTTGTAGACCTCGGTGGTGACGGTGATCTGGCAGGTCGGAAACTGCTTTTTCAGCACCTGCAGCAGCCGCGCGGTATGGCGCGGCGTATATAACAGCTGGTTGATACAGATGCGCACCCGCGCCTCGATGCCCTGTGAAATGGTATCAATCCCGCGCTTGATGGCGTGGAAGTCGTTAAGCAGGTCGGTGGCTTTGCGGTAAAAGTAGAACCCGGACTCGGTCAGCTCAATGCTGCGCGTGTTACGCACAAACAGTACCACGTCCAGCCCGGTTTCCATCCGCTTGATGGTGTAACTGATGGCCGAGGTGGTGACGCCCAGCTCGGCGGCGGCTTTGCTGAAGCTGCCGAAGCGTGCGGCGGTGGTGAAGGCCAGCAGGTTCTCTTCGGTAAAGATGGAATTCATATTACAGCTTCCTCAGTCATCAGTTTTGAACATATTTTAACAACGCCTTTACAACACATTTGAAGCCGATCACAGTTCTGACTCTTTACGCAGGGCCCCGTCATGCAAGGCTTTTTCAACCATAAGAATAATGCAGCCTGAGGCGCTAAAAAGCGGTTAAACATAAGAAAAAGGTTGCACGGACGCACGTTTTATCCCGACTGTTGAATTTATCTCAACAATGAATTCACTGTCGATGAATCATTTTTAAGCGGATTCTTTTATGACCAGGCTGTTGCTATTCTCGGGTCAAGAGCAATAAAACATCGGGAGTCTGAATATGTCTGCAACTGAACTGGTTACGGAATTTCTGCTGGCGGCAGAAGAGGGAAATAGCGATGCGCTAAAAGCCTGTCTGGAAAAAGGCGTGGATATTAACGCCACTAACCGCCAGAAAAGAACCGCCGTTACGATTGCCAGCCTGAAAAAACACTATTCCTGCGTGGCGTTATTAATTGCCGCCGGGGCAGATATTGATAAACAGGACCAGACCTGTTTTAACCCCTTCCTGATCAGCTGCCTGACGAACGATTTAACCCTCCTGCGGCTGGTATTACCCGCGAATCCGGATCTCGACCGCCTTACCCGCTTCGGCGGCGTGGGCATTACCCCTGCCAGTGAAAAAGGGCACGTGGAGATCGTGCGCGAGCTGCTGGAAAAAACCGACATTAACGTTAACCACACCAACTTTGTCGGCTGGACGCCGCTGCTGGAAGCCATTGTGTTAAACGACGGCGGTGCGAAACAGCAAGAGATTGTGAAGCTGCTGCTGGATCACGGCGCGAACCCGCACATGACCGACAAATACGGCAAAACCCCGCTCGAACTGGCGCGGGAGAAAGGCTTCACTGAGATTGCCGACCTGCTGCTGGCGGCGGGCGCGTAAGACGACCGGTCAGCCCGTTCCGGCTGGCCGCTAATTTAAAAAAGCATTTTTACCGACGTGCATTTTGCGCGACGGCGGCCCCCTTTTATCCGCAAACAGGTGCAAATAATGCCAACGAAAATCGTGATTAAAAAGAATACGTATTTTGACTCCGTGTCATTAATGTCCGTTTCCACCAAAGCCAATAAATTGCCGGGCGTCGAGCAGGCCTTTGTCGCCATGGCGACGGAAATGAATAAGGGCGTATTAAAAAACCTCGGGCTGTTAACGCCGGAATTAAATGAGGCGAAAAACGGCGACCTGATGATCGTCATTAAAGGCGACGCGGCAAATGATGAAACCCTGGCGGCCATCGAAGCGCTGTTTACGCGTAAAGAGAGCGCGGGTTCCCATGAAGCGCGCTACGCGACGATTGCCAGCGCCAAAAAACATCGCCCGGAGAGCAACCTCGCGGTGATTTCCGTCAACGGCACCTTCGCTGCCCGCGAAGCGCGCCAGGCGCTGGAAAACGATCTCAACGTGATGCTCTTCTCCGATAACGTGTCGCTCGACGACGAGCTGGCGCTGAAGCAGCTGGCGCACCAGAAAGGGCTGCTGATGATGGGGCCGGACTGCGGCACCGCCATCATCAACGGCGCGGGATTGTGCTTCGCCAAAGCGGTGCGTCGCGGGCCGATTGGCATCGTCGGCGCGTCCGGCACCGGCAGCCAGGAGCTAAGCGTGCGCATCCATGAATTCGGCGGCGGCGTGTCGCAGCTGATTGGCACCGGCGGGCGCGATCTTAGCGAGAAGATCGGCGGCCTGATGATGCTCGACGCCATCGACATGCTCGAAGCCGACGAGGGCACAGAGGTGATTGCGCTGATCTCCAAGCCGCCGGCGCCCGCAGTTGCTGAAAAAGTGCTGGCCCGCGCGCGCCTGCCGCAAGCCCGTCATTGTCTGTTTCCTTGGTCGCAATGAGCCGCCCGCCGATGAAGACGGACTGCAGTTTGCGCGCGGCACCAAAGAGGCGGCGCTGAAGGCCGTTCTGCTTACCGGCATCAAAAAAGAGTCCCTCGATCTGCACCCGCTTAACTGGCCATTGATCGAAGAGGTGCGCGCCCGCCTGACCCCGCAGCAGAAGTACATTCGCGGCCTGTTCTGCGGCGGCACCCTGTGCGACGAGGCGATGTTTGCGGCGCTTGCGAAATTCGACGACGTTTACAGCAACATCCAGCCGGATCCGGCTAAGCGCCTGAGCGACATAAGCGTCAGTAAAGCCCATACCTTCCTCGACTTTGGCGACGATGAGTTCACCAACGGCAAGCCGCACCCGATGATCGACCCGACCAACCGCATCAGCCGCCTGCTGCAGGAGGCGCGCGATCCGGAAGTGGGCGTCATCGTGATGGACTTCGTGCTGGGGTTCGGCGCGCACGAGGATCCGGTGGGGGTGATGATCGAGGCGATCAAAGAGGCACAGGTCATCGCGAAGGCCGATAACCGTCCGCTTGAGATCCTCGGCTACGTGCTCGGCACCGACCAGGATCTGCAGTCGCTGGCGCAGCAGTGCCAGATGCTGACCGATGCAGGCGTCATCTGGGCCAGCAGCAGCACCAATACCGGATTACTGGCACGCGAATTTGTCTGCAAAGGGGAGAACGCATAATGACCACCTTATTTAACCAGCCGCTGAACGTCATTAACGTGGGTCTCGCGATGTTCAGCGACGATCTTAAAAAGCAGCACGTACCCGTGACCCCGCTCGACTGGACGCCGCCGGGGCAGGGCAATATGCAGGTGGTGGAAGCGCTCGACCAGCTGGCGAAAAAACCGCTGGCGGAGAAGATTGCCGCCGCCAACCAAATCGCCCTTGAGCGCATTATTCAGTCCCATCCGGTGCTGGTGGGCTATGACCAGGCGATTAACGTTGTGCCGGGGATGACCCGCACCACCATTCTGCACGCGGGTCCGCCTGTCTCCTGGGAAAACATGTGTGGCGCGATGAAAGGCGCGGTCACCGGTGCGCTGGTGTTTGAAGGGCTGGCGACGGATCTGGAGGACGCGGCCAGGCTGGCGGCCTCCGGGGAGATCACCTTCTCGCCGTGCCACGAGCACGACTGCGTGGGCTCCATGGCGGGCGTTACCTCCGCGTCGATGTTTATGCACATCGTTGAGAACAAAACCTATGGCAACCGCGCGTTCACCAACCTTAGCGAACAGATGGCGAAGATCCTGCGCATGGGCGCCAACGACCAGAGCGTGATCGACCGTCTGAACTGGATGCGCGACGTGCTCGGCCCGATGCTGCGCGATGCCATGAAGATTATCGGTGAAATCGACCTGCGTCTGATGCTGGCCCAGGCGCTGCATATGGGCGATGAGTGCCACAACCGCAACAACGCGGGCACCACGCTGCTGATCCAGGCGCTGACGCCGGGGCTAATTCAGGCGGGCTATCCGGTGGCGCAGCAGCGCGAGGTGTTCGAGTTTGTCGCCAGCAGCGACTACTTCTCCGGCCCGACGTGGATGGCGATGTGTAAAGCCGCGCTGGACGCCGCCCACGGCATTGAATACAGCACCGTCGTGACCACCATGGCGCGCAACGGCTACGAGTTCGGCCTGCGCGTCTCCGGCCTGCCGGGGCAGTGGTTCACCGGCCCGGCGCAGCAGGTGATTGGCCCAATGTTTGCGGGCTATAAGCCGGAGGATTCCGGACTGGACATCGGCGACAGCGCGATCACCGAAACCTACGGCATCGGCGGCTTTGCGATGGCGACGGCGCCGGCAATCGTGGCGCTGGTGGGCGGCACGGTGGAGGAAGCCATCGACTTCTCCCGTCAGATGCGCGAAATCACCCTCGGTGAAAACCCGAACGTCACCATTCCGCTGCTCTCCTTTATGGGGATCCCGACCGCCATCGACATCACGAAGGTCGCGGGCAGCGGCATTCTGCCGGTCATTAATACCGCCATTGCCCACAAAGACGCGGGCATCGGCATGATTGGGGCGGGCATCGTTCACCCGCCGTTTAGCTGTTTTGAAAAGGCGCTGTTGACCTTCCGCGATCGCTACTTTTTATAAGGCATGCATCCATGAAAAACATGAAACTGGAGTGGAAAAGAGGTGACTGGGCGGCGTATTTCGGGTTGATGACCAACAACCTGACCAATTTGCTGACCATGATGGGGTTGCTCATTTTTGTCGTCGGCATCCCGAAGGAGATTGTTTATGGACGCATTGCGCCAGCCTTCGGGCTGGCGGTATTGGCCGCGAGTATTTGCTATGCGTGGTTCGGCATGCAGATGGCGCGCCAGACCGGGCGCACGGACGTCACCGCGCTGCCGTCCGGCCCCAGCGCGCCGTCAATTTTTACCGTGACCTTCCTGGTGCTGATGCCGGTGTATCAGCAAACGGGCGATGCGGAGTTCGCGATTCAGATTGGCCTGGTGTGGTGCTTCGTGGAGGCGATGATCCTGGCGGGCGGTTCGTTCCTCGGTGAAACCATCCGCAAGATGATCCCGCGCACCGTGCTGCTGTCGTGCCTCTCTGGCCTGGGCCTGCTGCTGCTGGCGATGAACCCGATGCTGCAAGCGTTCGAAGCACCCACCGTGTCGTTTATCGTGCTGCTGCTGATCTTCATCAACTGGTTCGGTAAAAAGCCGATTTTCGCCAAAATCCCGACCGGTCTGCTGTTGCTGATTGCCGGTACGGCCCTGGCGTGGATCTCCGGCCTGCAGAGCCCGGAAGCGATCAAAGCCTCCATGTCATCGTTCGGCTTTAACCCGCCGCAGGTGCATGTGGAGGGCTTCCTGCAGGGCTTGCCGCACGCGCTGCCGTATCTGGCCTCTGCCGTGCCGCTGGGTCTGGCGAACTACATCTTTGACCTGGAGAACATCGAAAGCGCTCACGCGGCGGGGGATGAATACCCGACGCGTAAAGTCATGCTGGCGAACGGTCTGGCCTCCATGCTCGGCTGCCTGATGGGCAACCCGTTCCCGGTGACGGTCTACGTCGGCCATCCCGGCTGGAAAGCGATGGGGGCCAGCATCGGCTACACCCTGGCATCCGGCGTGACCATGTTCATCGTGCCGCTGTTCGGGCTGGGAGCCTTTATGCTCGCCATCATCCCGATGACCGCCATCGTACCGATTCTGGTGTTTATCGGCGTGGTCACCGCCAACCAGGTGGTGAGGGAGACGCCAAAGGTGGAAGTGCCGGTGATCTTCATCTGCCTGTTCCCGTGGATCGCCAACTGGGCGCTGACCATGATGAACAGCGTGATGGGGGCGGCGGGCACGAATGCCGCCAAAATCGGCACCGACGTGCTGCACAGCAAAGGGATCTACTACGAAGGACTCGTCCATCTGGGGAACGGGGCACCGCTCGCCAGTATGCTCTGGGGCTGTATCGCCATTTTCGCCATCATCAATAAACCGCTGCGCGGCGCCGTGGCTGCCGCGGGCGGGGCACTGCTGGCGCTGTTCGGGGTGATCCACGCGCCGGTGGTGGGCTTTGCCGAAGGCAGTTCGCTGATGTTCGTCACCGCGTATCTGATGATGGGCGGCATGTTTGTGGTGAAGCATTTTCTCGACAGCCGGGAAGTGACGAGCGCTGCGTCGGGTACTGTTGCGAAGGAGCACGTATGAAAGAGCTTATGGTCGTTGCCATCGGCGGCAACAGCATTATCAAAGACAACGCCAGCCAGTCGATTGAACATCAGGCGCAGGCGGTTAAAGCGGTGGCAGAGTCGGTGCTCGAAATGCTGGCCTCAGACTATGACATCGTGCTCACCCACGGCAACGGTCCGCAGGTGGGGCTGGATCTGCGCCGCGCCGAAATCGCCCACGAGCGGGAAGGGCTCCCGCTGACCCCGCTGGCAAACTGCGTGGCGGACACCCAGGGCGGCATCGGCTACCTCATTCAGCAGGCGCTGAACAACCGTCTGGCCGCACGCGGGGAGCAAAAAGCGGTCACGGTCGTCACGCAGGTGGAGGTGGATAAAAACGATCCGGGTTTCACGAACCCGACGAAGCCGATCGGCGCGTTCTTCAGCGAGGCGCAGCGCGACGAACTGCAGCGCGCGCATCCGGACTGGCACTTTGTTGAGGATTCTGGCCGGGGATATCGTCGCGTGGTGGCCTCCCCGCAGCCGCTGCGCATTGTCGAGGCCGATGCGATCAAGACCCTGACGCAAAAAGGCTTTGTGGTGATTGACGCGGGCGGCGGAGGGATTCCGGTGGTGCGCACTGAGCAGGGCGATTACCAGAGCGTCGACGCGGTGATTGATAAAGATCTCTCCACCGCGCTGCTGGCGCGCGAGATCCGCGCCGACGTGCTGGTGATCACCACCGGCGTGGAGAAGGTATGCATCAACTTCGGCAAGCCAAACCAGCAGGCGCTGGACGCGGTGAGCGTGGCGCAGATGACGCGTTACAAAGACGAGGGCCATTTCCCGGCGGGCAGCATGCTACCCAAAATCATCGCCTCGCTGGCGTTTTTACACCACGGCGGCAAGCGCGTGATTATCACCTCGCCGGACTGCCTGCCCGCGGCGCTGCGCGGGGAAACCGGTACCCATATTGTGAATGAAGGAAGATAAGATGAGTGAAAATAAAAGCCGCCGTGAATTCATCAGCCAGAGCGGCAAAATGGTGACCGCCTGCGCGCTGTTTGGCGCGACCGGTTCCGTCGCGTATGCTGCCGACTCCGCAAAACCAACCTGCGAGACGGGTAAACCGATGACCATCACCGCGAAACATTACTATCTGGACAACGTGCTGCTCGAAGCCGGGTTTAACTTCGACGGCAACGTGGCGACGAGCACCCGCACCGAGCTGAAAACGCTGGAGATTCAAGACGGGAAGATCGTCGCCCTGCGCGACAACAAGCGCCACGACGACGCCACGCTGCCGCACTACGATGCGGGCAACACGCTGATGCTCCCGGCAATGCGCGACATGCACATCCACCTGGATAAAACCTTTTACGGCGGACCATGGCGCTCGCTCAACCGCCCGGCGGGCACCACCATTCAGGATATGATCCGCCTGGAACAGAAGCTGCTGCCTGAGCTGCAGCCCTACACCCAGGAGCGTGCGGAAAAGCTGATCGACCTGATCCAGTCAAAAGGCTCCACCCTCGCCCGCAGCCATTGCAATATCGAGCCGACCTCCGGCCTGAAGAATCTCGAAAACCTGCAGGCGGTGCTGGCGCGCCGCAAGCCCGGATTTGACTGCGAGATCGTGGCGTTTCCGCAGCACGGGCTGCTGCTGTCGAATTCCGAAAAGCTGATGCGCGAGGCGATGCAGGCCGGGGCGCACTACGTGGGCGGGCTGGACCCGACCAACGTCGACGGGGCGATGGAGAAATCTCTCGATCTGATGTTCCAGATTGCGCTGGACTACGACAAAGGGGTGGATATTCACCTGCATGAAACCAGCCCGGCGGGCGTGGCGGCGGTGAACTACATGGTCGAAACCGTGGAGAAAACCCCGCAACTGAAGGGCAAGCTGACCATCAGCCACGCCTTCGCGCTGGCGACGCTCAACGAGCAGCAGGTGGATGAGATTGCTATCCGCATGGCGGCGCAGCAGGTGACCATCGCCTCCACCGTGCCGATTGGCACCCTGCATATGCCGCTGAAGCAGCTGCGGGACAAGGGCGTGTTTGTGATGACCGGCACCGACAGCGTAATCGACCACTGGTCGCCGTACGGTCTGGGGGACATGCTGGAAAAAGCGAATCTCTACGCCCAGCTCTACATCCGCCCGAACGAGCAGACGCTCTCCCGCGCGCTGGGAATTGCGACCGGCGACGTGCTGCCGCTGAACGACAAAGGCGAACGCGTGTGGCCGAAAGCGCAGGATGACGCCAGCTTTGTGCTGGTGGACGCCTCCTGTTCCGCCGAAGCCGTGGCGCGCATCTCCCCGCGCACCGCGACGTTCCATAAGGGCAATCTGGTCTGGGGTACGGTGGGCTAAAAGCGAGCCGGGTGGCGGCTTCGCCTTACCCGGCCTACTGAAACCCTCAAATCGTAGGCCGGGTAAGCGCAGCGCCACCCGGCAATGTTTTATACTGGGAGTCACATTATTAAAGAGGGATCTGCCATGGCACAAAACATCTACGACAACCCGGCGTTTTTCGAAGGCTACGCCCAGCTTCCGCGCTCGGTGCAGGGGCTGGACGGTGCGCCGGAGTGGCCCGCGCTTAAGGCAATGCTGCCCGATTTAACCGGCAAATCGGTTGTCGATCTCGGCTGCGGCTACGGCTGGTTCTGCCGCGCCGCGCGCGAACTGGGCGCCTCTGAGGTCACGGGCGTTGATATCTCCGAAAAGATGCTCGCCCGCGCAGCGGAGCTTACGGCGGATCCACAGATTCACTATCAGCGCAGCGATCTGGACGCTCTCAAGCTCGACGAAAGCAGCCTCGACCTCGTCTACAGCTCGCTGGCGCTGCACTACCTTCCGGAACTGGACACGTTATTCGCCAGGGTTCAGCGCGCGCTCAAGCCCGGCGGCAGGCTGGTCTTTTCCATGGAGCACCCGATTTACACCTGCGCCTCGCGTCAGGGCTGGCTGACCGACGATAACGGCGAGCGGTTCTGGGGCGTGAACCATTATCAGGACGAAGGCCAGCGCGTCAGCAACTGGCTGGCGGACGGGGTGATCAAATACCATCGTACGCTGGGCACCACGCTTAACGCGCTGATTAAGGCCGGATTAACGATAAGCAACGTCAACGAATGGGGGCCAACGCAGGCGCAGATTGACGCCTGGCCCGCGCTGGCCGAAGAGGCGGAGCGCCCGATGCTGGTGCTGATCGTCGCCCGCAAGGCTCAGTAGCCGACCTTGTACACCCGCCCGGTCTGCACGCCTTCCACGCTGCGACGATAGGCTTGCGCCACCGTGGCGGCAGGCACGCTTTCGAAGCCCGGGAAGAAGCCATCGTACGTGTCGACCGATTCGGTGAGCACCGTTGGGCTAATCAGGTTGATGCGGATCCCGCGCGGCAGTTCGCAGGCTGCGGCGCGAACAAATCCTTCCAGCGCGGCATTCACCGTGGTGGCATTTACCCCCTGCGCAATCGGCTCGTGCGCCACGATCCCGCTTATCAACGTAATCGAGCCGCCTTCGTTCAGGTAGTGCTGGCCGGTCAGCGCCAGGCGCACCTGCCCGAGCAGCTTATCCTGCAGGCCCTGGTTGAAGTCACTGTCCTTCATGGTCGCGAGCGGGCCGAAGTAGAGGCCGCCGCTGGCGGACACAATGGCATCCACCGGGCCGATTTTCTCAAACAGCGCCTGAACGCTCGCCTGCGAGGTGATATCCACCTGCTCGTCGCCCTGCGTGCGGCCCACGCGGATGACCTCGTGGCGACGACTCAGCTCATCCGTTACCGCACGACCGACCGTACCGCTGGCACCAATAATGACGATTTTCATAGCCGACTCCTTATGTTGTGAGCCTTCATTCTTTAATAAATTAAAATGCGGATAAACTGGGCTAAAGTTAGAAGATTGCTAACCAGAGGTTTGGAATATGGATAAGCTTCGCAGCATGGAGACGTTTATTGCCGTGGTGGAAAGCGGCAGCTTCACCGGCGCGGCGGCACGGCTGGAGATGTCGGCGGTGATGGTGGGCAAATACGTTGCGCTGCTGGAAGCACAGCTGGGCACCCGCCTGCTGGAGCGTAACACGCGCCGTCAGAGCCTGACGGATGCCGGACGCGTCTATTTTGAAGAGGCCCGACGGGTTCTGGAGCAGGTGTCGATTGCCGAAAGCGCGGTTGAACGGCTGCGTGCCACCCCCGCAGGAACCCTGCGCGTCACGGCGCCTACGTCGTTTGGCGGCTGCGCGATCGCCCCGCTGACGGCAACCTTTTTGCAGCGCTACCCGGAGGTACGCATCGAGCTGGATCTGACTAACCGGATGGTCGATCTGGTGGAAGAGGGCGTCGATCTGGCCATTCGCATTGGCGACATTCGTAATGACGATCTGGTGGCGAAATACCTGTGCCCCTACAACATGGTGATCTGTGCCGCGCCGGACTATTTAGCGCAACACGGCACGCCGCAAACGCCAGACGATCTGGTGGATCACCTCTGTCTTTCGCACACGGTGTGGACCGCGCGCAACGAGTGGCGGCTGCCGGGCGTGGAAGGGGAGGTGCGCTGGAAGCGCGATGCCGTTTTACGATGCAATGACGGCTATGGCTTACGCATGGCGGCGCGCGCGGGGGCGGGGCTGTTGCTGCAGCCGGAGGTGCTGGTGGCGGAAGAGCTGGCAAGCGGCAGGCTGGTTCGGGTGCTGGAGCCGTATACGCCCGCGCCGAGGCCGGTGCATTTACTGTGGCGTCAGGATTTGCGGCCGCTGCCTAAGCTGACGGAATTTATTGCCCATATTCTGCTAAGATTGGGCACAATATAAAAAAAGAAGGTAATCAAAGAATGTCTGCAAACAAACTCGCCCGCAGCGCGCAGGACCTGCAATCCTCTGCCATCCGTGAATTATTAAAACATAGCAAAATGGCGGGCGTGATTTCGCTGGGTGGGGGTATCCCAAACCCGGACCTGTTCGATCGCGAAGGGCTGAAAATTGCCTCTGATGCCGTCTTATCGCAGCATTTTGGGGAAGCATTCCAGTATGGCCTGACGGAAGGCGTGCCGGGGCTGCGCGAGGAAATTAAACGCATCTGCGAGGGGCGCGGCATCACCTGTAAGGCCGATGATGTCGTCATTACCTCCGGCTCTCAACAATCTCTGGACGTGCTGGCGCGCGCGTTAATTAATCCGGGCGATACGGTTGTCGTTGAGCGTCCAACCTATCTTGCTGCGCTGCAGGTCTTTGGCCTGGCGCAGGCCAACTTTGAATCCGTCGGCACCGACGGTGACGGCATGAAGGTCGATGAACTTGAGGCGTTGGTGGCAAAGAAAACCATCAAAGCGGTCTATATCGTTCCAACCTTTGGTAACCCAGGTGGCGTTACGCTGTCTGAGGCGCGCCGTAAACAGCTGGTGGCACTCTCGAAGCGCTATGACTTCGTGATTATCGAAGACGATCCGTACAGCGAAATTAACTATACCGATGACGTCTTCCGCCCGTTAATTGCCCATGCCAAAGATATCGGCAACGAAGAGAACGTGGTGTATACCTCCACCTTCTCTAAAATCCTCGCGCCGGGTACCCGCGTGGGCTGGGTGGTGGTACCGGAGTGGCTGAAGCGCGCGGTGGTGAACCTTAAGCAAACCACCGATCTGCACACCAGCACGCTGTCGCAGCTGATGACATACGAGTACCTGAAGACCGGCCGTCTGGCCGATCAGATTAAAACGATCCGCGAGGCCTATCGCCAGAAATACCGGACGTTCGCCACGGAGCTGGAAGCCGAGCTGGGCGACGTGATGTCGTTCCACAAGCCGAAGGGGGGCATGTTCCTGTGGGCGAAAATGAACAACGGCATGAACACTACCCGCTGGCTGGAAAAAACCTTAAGTAACGGCGTAGTCTTTGTGCCGGGCGAATTTTTCTACTGCAACGAGCCGGACCAGACAACGCTGCGCATGTCATTCGTCACCCCAACGGATGAGCAGCTGATAGAAGCGGTTCGACGCCTGAAAAAATCGCTGTAAAAGACCTGCGCATAACGGTGGTTTTGCCGTTATGCGCAATACGCGTTCAGGGCGGCACGGGCCGCAATCGTCCATGGAGATCTCCATGTTTGAATTTCTGATCGGTGTTGTGACGCACACGCCCGTTTGGGTGTGGGTGCTGTTTATCTTCCTTATCTCCCGCGGCATTAAAGCCCGACGGCCCGCCACCGTGACGCTGGAGCGGCTTGCCATTATTCCGGGCATCTTTCTTATCTGGGATATTTACGATCTGATAGTCTATCGCACGCTGACTCCCGGGACTGTTGCATTGTGGACGGCGGGGATCCTTGCCGGTGCCGCGCTGGGGTATGTCCTGATTAAGCAGGCTGTGATTACCCGCGCAGAGGCGCCGCGCAGCCTTTACCGCCAGGCCGACTACACCGCGCTGCCGTTTATGATGCTGGCGTTCGGGGTGAAGTATGTGCTGGGCGTGATGAGCGCGGTCTCTCCCCAGACGATGCAGCAGCCCGCCATGAGCGCGCTGGCGATCGTCTCCGGCGGCGTGTTTGCCGGCGTCTTTATCGGGAAATTTGCGCGCTATGTTGGAGTCTATGTCGCCCGGGTTCCGGTCTGATGCCCTCACCCCAACCCTCTCCCACAGGGAGAGGGAGAAAACCATGTAGGCCGGGTAAGGCGCAGCCGCCACCCGGCGATTGACTACCGCTCCCTCAGCGCCTCTTTCGCCCGGTTGAACGGCTTAATCAGATAATCCAGCACCGTTTTCTCGCCGGTCTTAATGTCTACCGTGGCAATCATCTCCGGCACAATCGAGAAATGCCTGCCCGCCTTATTGACCAGGTAATCCTGGCTGGTGCGGATAAACACTCGGTAGTAAAACACCTCCGGCTTGGCCTCGTCCTGAATGGTGTCCGGGGAAATGGTCTCGACCACGCCGTGCAGTCCGCCGTAAATGGCGTAATCGTAGGCGGTGATTTTGACCAGCGCCTCCTGGTTCGGATGGATAAAAGCGATATCACGCGGCGAGAGTCGGGTTTCGATCAGCAGGTGATCGTCCACCGGCACAATCTCCATCAGCTCGCCGTTGGGCGGGATCACCCCGCCGATGGTGGTGACCTTGATGTTTTTGACGATCCCGCGCACCGGCGATTTCACCGTCAGGCGCGTGACGGAATCCTGGCGGCCCTTGAGGATCGCCGACACCATATCCACTTCCGCATTGGCTTTGGAGAGCGCCTCGCGGGCCTGGACGTAATACTGCGAACGCACGTCGGTGAGCTTCAGCTCCAGATCGCTTTTCTGCCGCTGCAGGCGCAGCACCTCCACGTGGCTGGCGGCCCCGGTTTTCACCAGCCGCTGGGTAATGGCCAGCTCTTTGTTGGCGAGATCTAACGCGGCGCGCAGCTCCCGCTGGGTATCCTCCAGCTGCGCGCGGCGCGAGTTGTAGAGCCGCGTTTCGTCGGCAATCAGATCCGGCCATTTCGCCAGCGACGGCGGGAATTTCAGCGGCAGATCGTTCACCTCGGCGTACAGGCGGGCGCTGGAGGCCAGCGAAGCGCGGTAGCGCGCCGCGCTTTCGCCGACGTTTGACTCGGAACGGGTCGGATCAAGCCGCGCCAGCACCTGCCCGGCCTGCACCTGATCGCCCTCGTGGACGTTCAGCTCGGTGAGGATCCCGCCGTCGAGAGACTGTAAGACCTGCTCGCGCGAGCTGGGGATCACTTTCCCTGAGCCGGTTGACACCTCATCCAGCACGCCAAACCACGCCCAGACGCCCAGCACCACAAACATCAGCAGCGAGAAGATCACGATCCGACGCGCGCCGGTGTAGCCGCTTTCGGAGTCGAGGGCGTTATCCAGATCGTCCATTGCCGCCACGTCACGCTGACTGATTTTCATTTTTCCACTCCCGTCCGGTTGCTGCCTGCTGCTGTTGCTGCTGCATGCGGCTGTTGCTCAGCGCCTGGGCTTTTGGCGCGTCCATCACCAGCATGCCCTCTTTCAACACGACGATGCGCTCCACCAGCTCCAGCACCGGTACGCGATGGGTGGCGACGATCAGGGTGCGGTGCCCGAGCCAGTCGCCCAGACGCTGGATGAATTCCCGCTCGGTATGCTCGTCCAGCGAGGCGGTGGGTTCATCCATCAGCACGATATTCGGATCGCGCAGCAGCATCCGCGCCAGCAGAATCGACTGGCGCTGCCCGCCGGAGAGTCCCACGCCGTTTTCCATGATCGGGTAGTCGAGACCCTTCGGCAGCTTCTGCACAAAGCCCGCCGCGCCGGTCAGCTCCAGCGCCTCGAAGATCTCTTCGTCGGTGGCGCGCGGCATGCCGAGGGTGATGTTCTCGCGCAGGGTGCCGTAAAACAGCCGCGCGTTCTGGGTCATAAAGCCGACGTTGCGCCGCACGTCGGCGACGTCGAGATGCGGCAGGCTGAAGTTGTCGAGTCGCAGTTCGCCGGCCGCCAGATCCATTCCGCCCGCCATCGCTTGCAGCAGGGTCGATTTCCCGGCGCCGTTGCGACCGAGGATCGCCACTTTTTCGCCCGGTTTGATCTCCAGACGGTTGATGCGTAGCGCCATGCGCGGATCCTCCGGGTGATAGCGGAACTGCGCCTGTTCAAAGAGATAGTGCCCGCGCAGCACGTCCTGACGGATCGGCGTCTCTTCGCGCTGGTTCTCGGTGGGAAGCTGCATGATACTGTCCAGCCCCTCTTTTGCCGCTTTGACCTGCTGCCAGCGGGCCAGCACGCCGCACAGCGTCGCCATCGGGGCGATCATGCGGGAGGCCAGCATCGAGGCAGCGACCACCGAGCCGGTGGTCAGGGTGCCGTCGATCACCATCGGCGCGCCGACCACAATCACGGCGGCGTAAACCAGGCTCTGGATGGTCATCCCCCAGCTGATCAGGTTCTGCGTCAGCTCGCGGGTGTGCAGGCCGGATTCGGCGGTGATCTGGATATAGCTGTTCCACTGCTGCAAAAAGCGGTTTTCCGCCTGCATCAGCTTGATGTCTTCGAGCCCCTGAACGCTCTCCACCAGCACCGCGTTGCGCAGGGTTGATTCATGCGCCGACTGCTTTGCCAGCTCCGCCAGCTTTTTCTGCAGCAGCAGGCCGGGCAGGACCATGATCACCGCCGCGACCGGGGCGATCCACGCCAGCTGTGGGGCGATGATCGCCAGCACCACCACGAACAGTAAAAAGAAGGGCAGGTCGACAATCGTCGAGATGGTGGACGAGGTGACCATCTCGCGGATCTGCTCCAGCTCGCGCAGCTGTGAGATAAAGCTCCCGGTGGATCGGGGAATCGCGCTGTTGCGCAGCCGCAGCGCGTGGCCGAAGACGCGATCCGAGACGCGCATATCCGAGCGCTTGCCCAGCAGATCCATAATGTGGCCGCGCGCCACGCGCAGCACGAAGCCAAACAGGGTGGCGATCAGCACCCCGATGGTCAGGACGTACAGCGTCGGGTAGGACTGGGCGGGGATCACCCGGTCATAGACCTGCATGGAAAAGACGATCCCGGAAAGCGACAGCAAGTTGATAAACAGCGCGGCGAGCATCACCCAGCTGTAGGGGCGGAGATCGCGCATCACCAGCCGGTAGAGCCAGTCCGGGCGATATTTTGAGATATAAGCATCCACGCGGCTGTCCTTCAGCGCGGCAAGGGGACGCAGGGCAATGACGTGGCGGATGGCGGGCAGCATGGCCGTCATCGACAGCCGGTTGGTGTAGATCTGGTCGTCGAAGAAGCTGACTTCCAGCGTATCGTCGCCGTCGAAGTGCTCGATCGCACCGACCCGGCCGTCATTCAACGCCACCACCACCGGCAGACGCCAGCTGTTGATTGACTGCTGGTCAGCGGTGAGCAGCTGAAACGACAGCCCCGCCTCACGCGCCAGTTGGGTGAGGGCGGGCACCATCGGTTTGCCTTTCAGCCACGGTGCGCCTGCGATCAGCGCGCCGGGCGAGCAGGCGACGCGGTAGCGGGTGGCGATAAAGCCAAAGGCCTGCGCCCACTGGGCCAGGGCCGTATCCGTCATGTTTTCACCTTGCGGGATATCACGCTGCTTCATGGCTGGATCTCCACGGTCTGGATAGTGCGGTTATCAAGGTCGAACGCATGACGCAATTGCCCGGTGTTATACAGGCAGTTGAGCTGCAGCTGGTGCAGCTGACCAACGGTCTTCTGCTGGGTGAAGCGCGCCTGATAAACCTCCTGTTCGGCGTTGAGCACGTCGAGCAGCGGGCGCGAGCCGAGGTCAAGATACTGCTGCTGGTAAAGTTCGCGGGTGCGTGCGCTGAGCGCCTCCTGGCGACCCTGAATTTGCAGCGTGCTTTGCAGGCTCATCACCTGGCTGCGGGCTTCCAGCAGTTTCTGGCGAACGTCAAGGCGTGTGCGCTGAATGGTGGACTGTGCCGCCTCCACCGCGTGTCCGGCGGCGTTACGCCGGGCGGTGAGGCCGCCGCCCTGGTAGAGCGGCATCTGCACTTTCACCCAGGCGGAATACTGGGTGCGATCCCGCGTGTCGCTGCCCGCGTAGCGATCGTTCATGTAGTGGCGCACCTCCGGCTCCAGCGAGACGGTGGGCGTCATCTGCGCGTCGGCGTAGTCGAGGTTAGCCTGGGCGACGTTAGCCTGCGCCCAGGCGGCGAGCACCGCAGGGACCAGGCGGTCGTCCGGCTCGGCGACATCGCAGCTGCGGGCCAGCTTTTGCGGAAAATCATTGCTGATCGCGTTCAGGCTGTTCCAGCCGAGAAAGCTCATCAGCGTAGCGCGGGCGCTGTCCAGGCTGGCCTGGTACTGCATCAGCTGGGCGCGCGCGCCTTCGATACGGGCATCGGTCTGTACCACGTCAGAGAGCGACGTAGCCCCCTCGTCGTTACGCTGGCGGGTCAGCGTGCCAATGGAGGAGAGGGCCTCAAGCTGCTCTTTGGCGGTGTCGACCATCTGCTGCCAGGTTTGCACCTGTACCATGGCGACGGCGGTATCGTGGGCGATGGTGTCGATACTCACCAGCACGTTAGCCTGCTGCTGGGCCACGCCGGCGCTTTCGGCGCGTACCTGGCTGGCCACCTTGCCGAAGTCGTAGAGCATTTGTGAGAGGGAAAGCACCAGCGACGGCGTAAAGCCGTTCTGGTCGCCGTCGTGGGAATACCCGTTGTCCACGCCGGCATTAATCTGCGGATAGTATTTTGACTTCGCGACGTCCACCTCTTCGCTCTGCTGGTAGAGTTTGCCCACGGCTTCGCTGATGGCCGGATGCCAGGTGACGGCACGGTTGACGGCCTCGCCAAGCTGTAATGAGCCGGGCGCGGCGTTGCCCGCCACCGGGGCCACGCGACCGTTGAGCGAGGGGAGTTCCTGCGTTTCGCGAAGCTGTCCGGTATTGATGGTTGCCGCCGGATTTGCGCAGAAAGCGGGCACAGATATCAGGCAGCACGAGAGCCACCAGTAAGGCATCTTCATTCCCATGTCATGTCCCTAATAAAAAAGTACAGCTTTATTATTAATGCCCGGGCGCTGTGCGCCCGGGTCATCTGTTGCAGGTGCTATCAGGTAATGATGTGTTGCTGGTTAACAAGCTCGTCGTACGTGGTCTGAACGTTATCAAGCGTAACGAGTGCAGTATTAGTGTAGGTGGACCCTGCACCATCACGGTCGATGGAGATCACAGTGTTGCTACCGCTTTGTGTGACATGGATATAATTCCCCAACGAGGCGGTATTACCGTCCCAGCCCACCAGCAGATCGCCAATGTCGATCTTGTCTCCCTGCGCCAGCGAGAACCCGGTCCAGTGATCGCCTCCGGCGCTGCTGACGTTACCCGCCGTGGCATTCCCCACCGTACTGTTCAGCACCTGGTAAATCAGCGTATCGCCGTAGGCCGTACCGGTGATGGCGTCGTTATGTTCCGAGCTGATGAACTGCGGCGCCATATTGATGGTCAGCGTAGCGGTATCCGTTCTTCCGGCAGAGTCGGTCAGGGTGTAGTTGAAGGTCTCCTTCGACGTCATGGTTGAGAGCGATACCCCGCTGTTCAGGGTGTAGGTGTAATGGCCGTCAGCGCCGATCGCCAGCGTGCCGTAGTGGCCGACAATGTTCACCGTTGCGCTGCCGGTATACGGATCCAGCGTGGTGGTCACGCCGTTGTAGCCGGTCACGCTCAGACGGGTATCCACCGAGTGGAGCTGATCCAGCACGCCGCCAGAGTCGGTGCCGTCAAAGATATTGCCGTTGACGGTGTGGCTGCCGGTGACGTCGAAATTACTCAGCGAGTAGGTGGTGCCGTTTACGCTTGGCGTGATGGTGATGGTCCCGACGCTGAGCCCCGGTACGCTACCGGTAAAGCTCAGCGTATAGGTCCCGGCGTTGAGATCCAGCCCGGTCAGCGGGACGTCGATACTGCCGCCCAGCAGCGAGGCGCCGCTGAAGGAGCCGCTGCGGATCGCGCCGTTGGCATCGCTAATCGTCCAGTTCACCGTCAGCCCGCCCAGCGCCAGCAGCGAGGCCACGCTAAAGTGCAGCGACGCGTTGTGCAGCGCGGTGTTCGGGTCGACCACGAAGGTTCCGCTGCCGCTGCCCTGGGTTGATGAGAACAGGGCCGTCGTCCAGCTGGCGACGCCCACGGTGGTATCCGAGTAGACCGACGTGTGGTGCACCGAGGTAAGGTCCATCGTGGCGCTGACATCGTTGACCGCATTCATTGCCTGCGCGGTTGGGGTGATGTTGAGCGATGCCGTATCCTTCGAGCCGTCAGGCGCGGTAACGGTGTAGACGAACGTATCCGGCGTGCTGATATGGTCCGCGCCTACGCCGCTCCTCAGGGTATAGGTGTACTGACCGGACGCATTGATGGTCAGCGTGCCGTATTCCCCCTGAATGGTGGTGGTGCCGCTGCTGTTGACCGTCACGCCGTTCACTTCGGTAACCAGCGTGCCCGCTGGAATCGGGTCATTCGCCAGCACGTCGCCGGTGGTCGTTTCGCTGATACTCGCCACGCTGTAGACATGGTCCTGCAGGACGCTCAGCGTGTAGGCCGTCAGGGCGGTGATCCCGGACGCGGTATTCAGCAGGAACAGGTACTCCCCGGCAGGCAGGTTCAGCGTAAGCTGCGGTGACGTGCCCCCCAGCAGCGGCGCGCGCAGCCAGCCCGACTCGACGCGAACCTGCTCGAAGGTCTGGGTCGCATTGTTGAACTTATAGACGTACAGATCGAACACCGACGCCAGCGCCACGCCGCCCACGGAGGCCTGGATGGTCATGGTGCGGGTCGTCCCTTCCTCCACGTTGTAAATAATCGGGTTGGTCAGGTCGTCCAGCAGGTTAAGCCCCAGCGTGCTGCCGAGATTAATGCCCACCAGGGTAAAACCGTTCTGAGACGAGGCGCCGTTATTCACCTCACTCACGGTGGTGTCAAAGGTCAGCGAGGCCGTGTCGTCCACTGCCACAATGCCGTTGATGACCGTACCGGCACCCAGAGACAGCACCAGGTTTGCCGACGCGCTGACGCCGTTATGGGTGATGGTGTAGGTGAAGCTCTCCGTCCGGCCAACGACCGCGGCGCTGGTGTCAGTCAGGTTGTAGGTGTAGCTGCCGTCGCGGTTGATGGTCAGCGTACCGTATTTGCCCTGGATCACCGTGCCGTCGGCGTTCACGCTGGTGGTCACGCCCTGCGCGTTAGTGACCGTGGAGATAGTGGTGCCGGCCGGCGCGTTGTCGCTGCCGGCGGTCGGGTCCGTATCGAGGATCACGTTGCCGTTGAGGCTGGTATCGCCCGTGACCGTACCCGGACCGGTCTCTTTCACCGCCACGTCGAGGCTGGTGTAGGAACCGGTCGCCAGCAGGTTGGTGTTGTAGCTCAGCACGCGGTAGTTGCCGTCGGCCAGCCCGGTCAGGTTCAGCGAGACGCCGGTGGCGCCGAGGGTCAGGAGATCGGCAAACTGCGGCTGGCCGGTATCCACCACGGTTGTCCAGACACCGTTGACGTAGTGCTGCACCACCAGCTCAAGGGTATTGAGCAGAGAGAGCACCGCCCCCGTAGCGTTGGCGTTTACCACGATGTCCGCGCTGCCGCCGTTGCCCACCGTGAAGTTCACCTGCGCGGTGTCATTACCGATCAGCGTCAGGACGTTGCCCACGGCGCCGACCAGCAGGAAGCCGTAGTCGCTGTACTGGCTGTTGGTGACGGTCGCCGTGGTGCTGAGGTTCAACTCCTCAACGTTATTGCTGGCGGAGAGCGGCACCACCGGCGCAAGGGCAGAGCCCGGCAGGGAGGTGTTGCCTGCGACGTCGGTCGCGGTGATCTGCAGCGTCTGGCCTTCGATCTGTTTGTTAATGAAGGTGTAGCTGTAGGTGCCGTTGCTGCCCGCAATGGCGGTCACCGTTGAACCGTCCGCAAGGCGGATAGTGACGGTGCTGCCCGCCTCCGCGCTCCCGGTCAGGATGCTACCGTCGGCGTTGAAGGTGCCGGTCGGCGCCGTTGGCGCGGTCGTATCGACGATAATCGTCGTCACGGCTGACGCCACGCTGGTGTTGCCCGCCGCATCGGTGGCCGTAGCGGTAAAGTTATGCGTGCCCTGCGTCAACGTGGTGGTGGTTTGTGGCAGGGTCCAGTTGCCGCTGCCATCGGCGGTGACCGTGCCCACCAGCGTGATGCCGTCGTAGATCCGGACCGTGGCATTCGCTTCGGCAGTCCCGCTCAGCGTTGGACGGGTGTCGTTAGTCGGGTTCGTACCGGTCACGGGCCCGGTGACGCTGCCGACATCATCAATGACCGAACTGATGACCGGCGCGGCTGGCGGAAGGGTATCGACGTTAATGACATATCCGGCGGTGGGGGCGCTGGCGTTGCCCACCGCATCGGTGGCGGTGAAGGTCAACGTGTGCGCGCCGTTGCTCAGCGCCGGAGAAGGCGTAAAGCTCCACGCGCCGCCGGTCGCCGTCACGCTGCCGATCTGGGCCCCGTTATCAAAGATTTTCACCGTGGCTCCCGCTTCCGCCGTACCGCTGAGGGTCGGCTGCGCGTCGTTGGTGAACCCACCGTTGGCAACCGGCGTCGCCGCATTGCCCACGTCATCCAGAATGCTGGTCAGCACCGGCAGCGCAGGCGGCGTGGTGTCGACGGTGAGGCTGAAGCTGGTGGACGACACGCTGGTATTGCCTGCCGCATCCGTGGCCTGCGCGGTAAAGCTGTGCGGGCCCGCGGTCAGCGGAGGGGTGAGCACGATGCTCCAGCTGCCGCTGCCGTCCGCGGTGCCCGTGCCGACCAGGGTGGTGCCCTCATAGATTTTCACGGTGGCAAACGGTTCGCTGGTCCCAACAAGCTGCGGCTGGGTGTCGTCGGTCGTCAGTCCGGACGTGAGCGGGCCGGTGATGCTGCCCACGTCGTCGATTGCCTGGCTGATAACCGGCGCGTTCGGTGCCGCGGTATCAACAATCAGGGTAAAGCCCGGCGAGGTCGGGCTGACGTTGCCCGCTGCATCGGTGACCGTGGCGGTCCAGGTATGGCTGCCGTTGCCCAGCGGCGCTGATGGCGTAAAGCTCCATGCGCCGGCGCCGTCCGCCTGCACGGTGCCGACCGGCTGTCCGTTTTCATACACGGTAACCGTGGCGTTGGCGGTCGCGGTGCCGTTCAGCGTCGGCGTGGTGTCGTCGGTGCTCTGCCCGGAAGAGAGCGGGGTTTGAATACTGCCCACGTTGTCACCCGCGGTCGAGATGACCGGCGCTAACGGCACGCCCGTATCGACCGTCAGGTTAAACGGTGCCGTTGTGGCGCCGGTGTTGCCTGCCGCATCGGTCGCGTTAAAGGTGATGGCGTGTGGACCTTCGGCCAGATCGCTGCCCGGGGTGAAGCTCCAGTTGCCCTGGGCATTGACCACCGCAGTGCCAATTTCGTTGCCATCAACGAGCACGTGCACGGTAGAACCCACTTCGCCCGTGCCGCTGAAGGTCGGACGCGCGTCGTTGGTGCTGTTACCCGACGTGAGCGTCCCGGTGACCGGACCGATATCGTCAACCACGCTGGTGACTACCGGTACACCAGGGGCTGCGGTATCCACGGTAAAGGCGAAGACCGATGAGTTGGCCGAGGCATTGCCTGCCGCATCCGTTGCATACGCGCGCAGGGAGTAGCTGCCGTCGCCCAGCGGCGTGGTCGGCGTAAAGGACCAGTTCCCGCTTCCGTCAACGGTCGTTGTACCAATCTGCGTGCCGTTATTCATGATGTGGATAGTGCTGCCCGCCAGCCCGGTGCCGCTGATGGTTGGGGTGCTGTCGTTGGTTACCTGGCCGCTGGTGAGGTTACCCAGGACGCCGCCAGGGACGTCGTCGTTCACATTATCCAGCGTTGGAACCGTCGGTGCCGTCAGGTCAATCACCACGCTCCAGGGCGCGGAGACCGCGCTGAGGTTGCCCTGCGGGTCGGTCGCCCGGACGGTGAAGCTGTGCGAGCCTTCGCCGAGGGCGGTATCAGGAGTAAACGTCCAGGTCCCCGTGTTGTCAGCCGTGACCACGGCAATCTGGGTGCCGCCGTCGAAAATAGTCACCACGCTGTTTGCGTCCGCTGTCCCTGTAAGGGTTGGCGTGGCGTCGTTGGTGAGCTCGCCGCTGACCACCGTGGTGGCGGCATTGCCCACATTATCCGTGACGTTGGTGATGACCGGCGTGGCGGAAACGGAATCCACCACGACGGTGAAGCCCGCCGAAGGACCGCTCTGGTTCCCCGCCGGATCGGTCTCGCGGATGGTCAGGACGTGATTGCCCTCTGCCAGGACAGGCGTGGTGTAGCTCCAGGTGCCGGTATTGCCGATTACCACACCGTCCAGCAGCACGCCGTTGTTGTAGATCGAGATGGTATCGCCCACCGCGCCGGTGCCGGTGAGCGTCGGCTGGTTGTCGTTGGTGGTCTGGCCGCTGGTCAGCGGGCCGGTGCCCGGACCAACGTCGTCAATCACGGCGCCGATAGTTGGCGTGCCCGGCGCGGTGAGGTCAACGGTGACGCTGGCCGCCGGAGAGCGGCCGCTGGTCTGGCCGTTAAGGGTCGCGGTCACCTCAAAGGTGTGCAGCCCCTCGCCAAGCGCGGCTGGGGTATAGCTCCAGTTGCCGCTGCCGTCAGCAGTGACCGTCGAGACGGGCGTCACGCCACCGTCCAGGTAGATAGCGATCTGGCTTCCCGCCTGAGCCGTACCGGTGAGGGTTGGGGTGGTGTCGTTGGTCGTTTTGCCTTTCACGTCGCCAATGATTGGGTCGACGTCATCGTTGATGGCCACGATCACGGGTACGTCAGGAAGATTCGGAAGCGTACCGGTGACATTATAAGTTGCATCAACGCTGGTACGTCCGGAAGCATCGGTCGCGGTCACGGTCAGGGTCGCGCCATCCTGCGGGGCCGGGCTGACCGCAATGGAGAAACTGCCGCCGGTCGCCACCCCGGTACCAATGACGTTACCGCCACTATCCTTAACGGTGATGAGTGCGCCTGCTTCGGCGGTACCGGTCAGCGGTGTACCTTCTGGAGCAAGGCTAAGATTGCCCGGTGCGGTTGGGTCCTGGGTATCCACCGTCACGCTCAGTGACGCTGAACCGTTTGACGGATTGCCTGCCTGATCGACTGACGAGACAGTAAAGGTATGCGAACCATCCAGGAGCGTTGTGCCTGCGGTCCAGCTCCAGCTGCCGTCCGGCTGGATCGTGATCGGCACACCTGACGCGGTACCGTCGACGGAGACGATAACGGTAGTGCCGGGCTCGCCGGTCCCGGTTAGGGTCGGCGTGCCGTCGCGGGTGTAGAGCACGTTGTTGGTGAGCTGGCTGTCTGAGACGGCATTAATTTGCGGTATCCCGGGCGCAACGGTATCGAGCGTGACGGTAAAGACCGAACTCGGCGCGCTGAGGTTGCCCGCTGCGTCCACGCCCGCTGCGTCCACGCCCGCTACGGTAATGTTCAGCGGGCCGTCCGTTTGCGCTGGCAGCGTCAGGCTCCATTCTCCGTTCACCACCACGACACGGCCCAATTCGACGCCGTTGTTGTAGACGATCACCGTCTCACCGTTAACCCCGGTTCCGCCCACTGTCGGCGTGGTATCTGTGATAAAGCCACCATCAGGCGCGCCGCCCACTGCACTAATCACCGGTGTATCCGGCGCCTGGGTATCCACGATGATCGTAATCGCTGACGACGGGTCAGAGACGTTGCCCGCTTCATCGGTGGCGGTGGCGGTATAGGCGTGGCTGCCCTCGGCAATGTCGCTGCCAGGACGCCAGCTCCAGTTGCCGTTGCTGTCTACCGTGACGGTGCCCACAACGGTCGGTGTACCGTTAACGGTGTCAGTGATGTTGATAACGTCGTTCGGCGTACCGGTGCCGCTCAGCACCGGGCGCGGATCGTTGGTGGTGCCGCCATTGGGGACGGGGCCGGTGATCTGGGTGACGCTGTCGGTGACGATCGGTGCCGCAGGCGTAGCCGGCGCCTCGGTATCAATAGTGATAGTGACCGGCTGAGAGGGGGCGCTTTCGTTGCCCGTGCCGTCCATGTTGGTGACGGTCAGAGTGATGTCATAGGTTCCGTTAGGTAGCGGGGTGGCTGGTGTCCATGTCCAGTTGCCGTTATTGTCCACGAGCACATCATCAAGTTTGACGCCGCCGTTGTAGATCGTCACGGTATCACCAGGATTGCCGGTACCGCTCAGGGTCGGCGTGGTGTCGCGGGTGGTTTCGCCCGGATTCAGCGGCGTTGTTATGCCGTCAGGATTGACGGTAATGGCCGGGATATCCGGCGTGGCAGGCGCAACGGTATCCACCGTCAGTTCAAATGGCGTTGAGATGGTGGTATTGCCCGCGGCGTCCGTGGCGTGCACCGTCAGGGAATGCGGACCGTCGGTGAGCGGGGTCACGGGCGTGAAGCTCCAGCCGCCGCTGCCGTTGAGGATGGCGGTGCCAAGCAGAGTCGTGCCGTCATAGACGGTGATCACCGTGTCTGCAGGGGCAGTGCCCTGCAGCAGGGGGCGAGTGTCATCCGTGGTATCGCCGCTGTTGAGCGAACCCTGTACGCCGCCGACGTCGTCGATCACGGTGGCGATGGTGGCCGCCGCTGGCGCAGTGATATCGACGTTCAGGGTGAAGTCGTCTGACGGCTGGCTGGTGTTACCCGCCGCGTCGGTGGCGACGACGCTAAAGGTATGAGGACCTTCGTCAAGCGGCGTGGGAAGGGTATAGGTCCAGGTGCCGCTGCCGTCGATCCGAATCGTAGTGAGATCGCCACCATCCAGGCGAATGGTAACGGTTGAGCCCGGTTCAGCCGTGCCGTTGAGCGTTGGCGTGGTGTCGTTGGTGCTGTCGCCAGAATTGAGCGCGCCGAGGCGCTCCGGCACATCATCCAGCACCTGGGTAATGACCGGCGCCGCAGGCGCGACGCTGTCAACCGTCAGAGTCCAGGTGTTGGAGACGGGGCCGGGGTTGCCTGCCGCATCGGTCGCGACGGCGGTCAGAGCGTGGGGGCCTTCACCGATTGAGGAGGAAGGGGTAAAGCTCCATACGCCGAGGCCATTGGCAACGGTTGTACCGATTTCAACACCGTCCACGCGCAGGCTGATCGTCGCGTTTGCTTCAGCGGTACCGCTGAGCGTCGGGGTGGCGTCGTTGGTGGTCCCGTTCACGTCGATCGCGCCGGTCTGCCCAGGGATATCGTTTACAACCTGTAAAATCACCGGGGCGCCAGGTGCCGTCCCGTCAACGTTAATTGTCCACGTGTTTGATATCCCGCTCGGGTTACCGGCGGGATCCGTCGCCTTCGCGGTCAGCACCCAGGTGCCGTCGGTCAGCGGTGTGGGCGGCGTAAAGCTCCACTGGCCGGAGGAGGGAACAACCACCGTACCGAGGGCATCGCTGCCGTTATAAATCGTGATGGTCGAACCTGCCTCGCCCGTGCCGTTCAGGGTCGGTGCCCGGTCGTTGGTCAGCCCATTCTGGGCCACGGGGCCGGTGGTGGCCTGCACGTCATCAATCACCGACAGGATGACCGGGGTCTGCGGCGGGGTAATGTCCGGTGCCGCCGCGGAGGTGGTCGGACTGGTGTTGCCCGCCGTGTCGGTGGCGTCAGCGGTCAGGATTTCGCCGTTGATCCTCGGCGGGCTCAGCGTCAGGCTGAAGTTCCCCTGGCTATCAACAACCACTGTGCCAAGGGTGAAATCGCCTTCACGAATGGTCACCGTGCTGCCTGCTTCTCCAATGCCGCTGATGGTACCGCCATCATTCGACACCACGAGGTTTCCTGGGGCTGACGGCGGCGTGGTGTCCACGGTAAAGATGATAGGCTCAGAGGCCGTACTCTGGTTTCCGGCGGCATCGGTTTCAGTGACGGTGATCGAGTGCGTTCCGTCCGGGAGCGGGCCCCCTGGGGTAACGCTCCAGGTACCGTTAGGCAGCACCGTCGTTGTACCAATCGCCACGCCGTTATCGTAAATGGTGATGGTTCCACCGGGTTCGCCCGTTCCCGCCAGGATCGGCTGCGAGGCATCGGTAGGCACGCCCGACGTGATTGTTCCTCGGATAAGGCCCGTATCGTCGAGCAGCACAATCGCGGTGGGCGCTGTCGGAGGGGTGAGATCGACGGTGAGGATGAATACCGGTGAGGCTGGCCCGGTGTTGCCGGCGGCGTCGGTTGCCCGTACGGTAATCTGGTGGGTGCTTTCATTCAGGTCGATGGACGGGGTGAATGTCCATGTGCCATTGCTGGCGACGACCGCGGTGCCAATGGCTATTCCGCCGTCATAAATCGTCACGGTGGAGCCCGCTTCGGCGGTGCCGGTGAGCTGCGGCCGCCGATCGTTGGTGCTGCCGCCGTTGGTCACCGTCCCCGTCTGAGGGGCGATATCGTCGATTACGCTGCCAATCGTGGGTGCATCGGGTGCGGTGAGATCCGGTGCGGTGACGCTTGAACCCTGGCTGATATTCCCGGCGTTATCCGTTGCGGTGGCGGTTACCTGCTCGCCGTTGGTCAACGGTGTCCCGAGGGAGACGCTAAAGTTGCCGTCGCTGCCCGTTTTTCCTGTGCCAATGACGTTGCCGTTCGCGTCTTTCAGCGTGATGGTACTGCCGGGTTCGGCGGAACCGGTGACGGTTTTACCGTCTGAGGAGAACTTAAGGCCGGAAGGTGCATTTGGTGCAGTCGTATCCGGATCGGCCGAATTGTTACTGCTGCCACCACCGCCGCCACCGCCGCCGCTACTTGCCGCGGCCGCGATGCCCCCTGCAGCGGCAATACCACCCAGGGCCCATGGCCAGATGGCGGCGCCACCGGCGTCACTTCCTGACGCCGCAAGCAGCACGTCCGTGGACGCGATAGATTCGTACGTGGCGGCCCCGGTCGGATCTTCAATCCACCATAATGCGCCGTTGCTGTCCTGCAGAACCAGCTGACTCACGCCCTGCGCGTCCGTCACATAGAAGTTTTTAAGGGTGATCACCTCGCCGGAGTGCAGTGTCACCAGCAGGTCGTTACCGCTTCGCGCGAAGTGTGAGACGCTCGCTCGCTCGCTCGACGTGAAGCTCAACGACAGAGGAATGGTTCAGCGTAACCTGTGTGCCTTCCAGGGTCGTTTCTACGCCAGTAAGTTTTGAAATAACAGAGATTTGGCTCATTTTGTTATTACTCCAGCAGAAGTGTCATGAACGGCGAGCAAGACGAGCCATCTCTGCTGAAGGTAAAGGGCGCCCCCGGCGCAGCTGCTGTTATAAAACAGCGCTCACCGTAGATTTCAGCGCGCACGATGCCCGCCATGCGTCAGAGTGGCAACATCAGAGCGAATCTAATGACTTATGAAAAAACCGTTTAATGGGTGTTTTGTATTTTATAAAACCCTGTAATTAATAGAGGAATTGGTTTCTGGAATATAAAAATGATATAGACAGAAAATGAGGGTTGTGCAAATTAAGCTTTGGTAAATAAAGATGGAAACAATGAGTGGGGCATTAATGGATTGCTCTTTTTTATAATTGTTGTTTTTTATGTGGTTGTTTTTAGTGTCTTTTTATTTTCTTTTGTGGTGCTGTTATTTAACGTTTACGACCCAGTATGATAATTGGTAGGGAGCATTTTAAATATCATGTCAAACGTTATTATTTAAGCGCGCTTAATGTGTGTTTAAGTTAGGGTAACGTTTTTGATGTAAGATATATTATGTCACTTAGGTAATGAAATATATTCTTGTACGGGGTTAAAACTCTGCTAATGGGCGCAAGGAATAATAACGAGAAAACAAAAAATAACCTGGTTTATTACCTTTACAACTGAAGTGCAGGCAGGGTTTTAGGACAGAAAAAAATTCACCGAAGAATGAATAAAAATCCTCACCCGGACGTTTACTGACGTCACTCCCCACTCACCCTGGAGTTTTATATGCGCACAACCTCGTTTCGTTTGATCCCGGTGCTGATTTTTTCTTTGCTGTCCCCGCTGGCGCTGGCGCTGGCGCTGGCCATGGGCAATAATAGTACCGAGAGCAAAACGCCTGATTGCCCTTCCGGACAGGTGTATGACAGCGCCACGCAGAAATGCGTGCCGGACAAGAGCAGCA
>ERZ772884.447-NODE-447-length-31061-cov-4.746339_pt1 | contig 31061 bp, 18 predicted proteins | sample MGYA00580574_ERZ772884 | MGnify/ENA primary metagenome ERZ772884 (study PRJEB29015, sample SAMEA2737690) | human gut metagenome | biome: human gut; feature: human-associated habitat; material: faeces | place: China | collected 2012 ... | reverse complement strand
TTCGGCATAACATTTGGATGCCTAAAATTTATCCCCACTAAATTTCTACTGACCCGTACCTACAGCTTAGATAAAGCAACAGCCCCACACCGCTGACGCTATACAAACCGCCCCATCAGGGCAGGATATAAGCAACGATGCAGGTGCTATTGCCAATCATCTTCAAGCTGTTTCAGACCGCCAAGTTTGAATACAGAAGATAATTTCAATAACACCTTTTTGATATGTAGTCCAGCTTTATGCCTCCGCATTGTGCTGAAATGGTTGGCATTAACCCGTCCAACCGCTGCAAATATAAAGCATATTCGGCAAATACGCAACAATTACGAGTTATTAATTTCTACCACACATACATTCCTTTTTCCCCTCCTCCGCCTATTCCGCATGGATTTCACGGAAAGGCGCTACACGTCTAATCGCATACGGGGAGATCGAGGATGTGGCGCACAACGTCGGTGGCTTCGCGCACGGTCTTGATGCCGTCGATGCGCATCGACCTGCGGTTGTTGTGCTCATTGAGGTTGGCTATGCGCACATTCTGCTGCAGATAAGTCAGGATGCGTCCGAAAGCCGGCGACTGATAATAAGCCGCATTTTCCGACGACACGAAAAACATCGTCATATGCCCCTGCTTCAACACGATTTTCTCAATGCCGAGGCGGCGGGCAAGCCTGCGCAACGTGACCACAAGAATCAACTCGCGCGCTTGGTCGGGAATCGCACCGAAACGGTCTTCAAGTCGTTTGCAGAAGGCGTCGACATCCTCCTGCCGCTCCATGTTGTCGAGTTCCTGGTACAGGAGTATGCGCTCGCTCTCCTGAGGCACGTAGGATGCCGGAAAGAGGATTTCGAGGTCGCTCTCGATGGTGCAGTCGTTGGCATATTCGGTGTTGGCGGAGTCTTGATGCTCGTCGGCGAAGGTGTCGGCAAATTCCTCCGTCTTCAATTCAAGCACCGCTTCTTTGAGAATTTTCTGATACGTCTCATAGCCGAGGTCGGCGATAAAGCCGCTCTGCTCTGCGCCAAGCAGATTTCCGGCGCCGCGGATGTCGAGGTCCTGCATGGCGATATGTATGCCGCTGCCGAGGTCGGAGAAGCTCTCGATGGCTTGCAGACGACGACGCGCCACCGGTGTGAGCGCGGCTTCAGGCGGCACAAGCAGATAGCAGAACGCCTTGCGGTTGCTGCGCCCAACACGTCCACGCAACTGATGCAGTTCCGACAATCCGAAATTCTGCGCATTGTTGATTATGATGGTGTTGACATTCGGCATATCGATACCGCTCTCAATGATTGTGGTGGCAAGCAGCACGTCGTACTGATGCGCGGCGAAGTCGATGATTGTCTGCTCCAGCTTGTCGGACGCCATCTGCCCATGCCCCACCACCGTGCGGGCGTCGGGCACCAGACGGCGCACCCGGCTCTCAAGGTCGAACAGCTGCTCGATGCGGTTGTTTACAATAAACACTTGTCCGCCACGCGCCAGCTCAAAATTGATTGCCTCGCGCAGTATTTCGTCATCGAGGGCAGTGACATTGGTTATAATCGGATAGCGGTTGCGCGGCGGCGTGTTGATGGCGCTGAGGTCGCGCGCGCCCATCAATGAGAACTGCAGCGTGCGCGGAATCGGCGTAGCCGACATTGTAAGCGTGTCCACGTTCACCTTCAGCTGTTTCAGTTTTTCCTTCACACCGACGCCGAATTTCTGCTCCTCATCGACCACGAGCAGCCCCAAGTCTTTGAACTGCACCGTTTTTCCTATAAGTTTGTGAGTGCCTATGATTATGTCTATTTTGCCTTCCTTCAATTCCTCAAGGATGCGCTTCACGTCTTTCGGCTTACGCGCACGGCTGAGATAGTCGACACGCACGGGAAAGTCCTTCAAGCGTTCTGAGAACGTGGTGAAATGCTGATAAGCCAGCACCGTGGTGGGTACAAGCACAGCGGTCTGCTTGCCGTCGGTGGCAGCCTTAAAAGCAGCGCGTATCGCCACTTCCGTCTTGCCGAATCCCACATCGCCACACACCAGACGGTCCATCGGGCGTTCGCTCTCCATGTCGGCCTTCACCGCCTCCGTCGCCTTCAGCTGGTCGGGCGTGTCCTCATAGATAAACGAGGCCTCAAGCTCATGCTGCAGATATCCGTCGGGCGAATATGCGAATCCCTTCTCCTTGCGGCGTGCGGCATAAAGCTGGATAAGGTCGCGCGCGATGTCTTTGAGTTTCGACTTCGTGCGCTCCTTCACCCTGTTCCACGCCCCCGACCCAAGTTTGTTGAGCTTCGGAGGCACACCCTCCTTGCCGCGGTATTTTGCCAGTTTGTGGAGCGAATGAATCGACACAAAAATCTTATCATCGTTGAGATACGTGAGTTTTATCATCTCCTGCATCTTTCCGTTGACGGCAGTGCGCACCAACCCGCCAAAGCGTCCCACTCCGTGGTCGACATGCACAATAAAGTCGCCCACCTCTATCTGCGACAACTCCTTCAGCGACAGTGCCAACTTGCCCGAACGCACACGGTCGCTCTTGAGCGTGTACTTATGGAAGCGTTCAAAAATCTGATGGTCGGTAAACGCGCAAATCTTACGCTCGTTGTCTACAAATCCCTCATGAAGCGTGCGCAGCACCGGCGTGAAGCGGATATCGTCCTTTCGGTCGTCGAAGATAGAGCGCAGACGTTCAAACTGAGGCTCGCTGTCAGAAAGTATGTATATTTTGTAGCCGTCCGACTCAAACTGACGGAACGTAGAACTGATGATGTCGAAATTTTTGTGGAACACGCCCTGCAACGATGTGTCAAAAGTCAGAGCCGCATCGTAGTCGCCACGGTTGTTAACCGCATAGTCGGCATAGCGGTGGCTGTCGATGTCGCAGCAGAACTGCTCTGCGTCGACCACATTGTCCATAGCATGCTTGTCGCCCTCATCGGCAATCAACGCACTTTCCGACAACGTTTCCTCCGCCACGGCACGCACACGCTGCCGCAACCATTCGCGGTCGTGAATCAGCAACACCGTGTCGGCTCCTGCAAACCGCAGCAACGACTCGCCGCCGCCTGCGCCGGTAGACAAATTATTGACCACCGTAATCTCATCGACCGACTGCTCCGACAACTGCGTTTCTATATTGAACGTGCGAATGCTTTCGATGTCGTCGCCAAAAAAGTCGATACGGTAGGGCTGCTCATTGGTGAATGAAAAAATATCAAGGATGGAGCCGCGCACGGCAAACTGCCCCGGCTCGTACACGTAATCGACCGTCACAAAGCCAAAGTCGCGCAGACGCTGCGCCGTCGCCGTCAAGTCGGCTGTGCCGCCACGACGGAACGACAATGTGCTGTCGATCAATTGCTGACGCATAGCCACCTTTTCAGCAAGCGCCTCAGGATATGTGACCACAACGCGCAACTGAGGGTCGTCCCATCGGCTAAGCACCTCCGCACGCAGAATCTGCGACGGAGCGTCCTCCTGACCATATTTGATGTCGCGTTTATAGCCCGACGGGAAAAGCAAAGCCGCCTGTTCACCTAAAATCTGGCACAGGTCACTATATAAATATCCCGCCTCGTCCATATCGTTGGCAACTGCAAGATAAGGCTGCTTCAATCGAGGCAACTGCGAGAACACGACTGATGGAGCCGAACCAACAAGCCCGTCAAGTTTGATTCTCTTTATCTTTTTATCTTTAAAGCATTTACCCAATGCCGCAACGCGGGCTGCCGGCATCAGCAGTCCGCAAAGTTCGGATATTTCCATCTCTCAATATTTTTCAAGAACAAAGATAGTGCAAGGTGAGAGAAGCGCAAAACAAATTTATTTGATTTTGCTCTTCCGAACCGCAGCCTATATTATCAAAAGATAGTGCAAGGTAAGAGAAGAGCAAAACAAATTTTTGATTTTGCTCTTCCGAACCGCAGCCTATATTATCAAATATTGCTGTCCGGTAAAACTTCCGTAACATCAGTACCTGTCTAATTTCTCCATAATTGGAAATATACCACCAAAAGATGAGTTTTTCGGATTTTTATTCATACTTTTGCCATGCCTGATGAGGTTTTGTTTAATTATTTTTGCAACACTAAGTTAAGTGAATCCTCTGACACAGCAAAATCCTGTGTAAGTTTTTATTGCTCAAGATGTTATAAAAGTTAGAATTTATAGAGTTGCGGAATTAAGGTTCAAGAACGCAGCCCTCGACCCTTTCAAAGACGGCAACGGGACGGTCGCCGAGATTGCAGCACCCGATGCAGCAGCCGAATGGTTCGACCTGCAAGGCAGGAAAGTCAACAACCCTGAAAAAGGCATTTACATCCGCAAGCAAGGTGCCGACACGCAGAAGGTAGTGCTTCGGTAAGCTGCGTCAGATGGAGCGTCTGCGCCATGAGCCTCGGCGCATGTACGCCCCGCAAAAGGCAAACATCAGCGACCCGTAGACAATCTCCGCCGTCCATGCCCACATCACGTCGACACGCATGATGTAGACAACCCATGTGTTATATATCATATAGAACACCAGCGCAGCCATCTCAAGCCAGAATGCCATTCGAGTGTCGCCTGTGCCCGACACGCTGCTGAACAGCACGTTGGCTGGCACCAGCACCACATAGGCAGAACACATCACCCACACCGTAGGCACCGCAGCGTCGATAAGTTGCGGAATGTCGGTGTAGATGCGTATAAACATTTGAGGGAAAGCTGCCACAACCAGCAGCAACGGCGTCACACAAAGATAGGCAAGCCTTATATGGCGGCGTATGGCAAGCGCCACCTTGTCGGTCTGGCCAGCCCCTATCATATTGCTGACAATCGAGCTTGCCGCCGAGGCAAACGCTATCACCATCATAAACGGAAGTCCGCTGATGTTGCGTGCAAGGTTGGCTATGGCAAGCGACTCCTCGCCAAGATGCTCGATATAGACAAAGAAGATAAACCACGTGGACAGCGATACGAAACTCTGCACCATCACCCACATCGACACGCTGAGGATAGAGCGCTGACGCTTGATGTCGAGCGCAGGGAAACGCGACAGACCGAAATGTCGGCAATCGATTTTCGCACGCGTATAGCAGACAAAAAACACCAGCGACACAAGTTCGGCAAGCGACGAGCCTATCGCCGCGCCGGCGATTCCGAGTGCGGGCAAGCCGCATTTGCCAAACACGAGCACATAGTTGAACACCACATTCGACAGCACCATTACAATGGAGTTGAGCGTGAGAGTCTTTGTCTGCGTCGTGCCAACATAGAACGACCTGAACATACCGCCAGCAAAGGCAAAGAAGAAGCCATAGACACGCCAATGGATATAGTCCTCCGCCTTGGCAAGAATGTTGGGCGAGGAAATCATCATCGACAGAATTTCATCGGCATACATCTGGCATACGACAAACAGCACCGCGGCAAGCGCCATCAAAAAATACAAGCCCTGGTAGAACACCTGCCCCACCTCACCATAACGCCGTTCGCCATTGCGTCGCGCAATCAGAATCTGCGTACCCACGCAGAATCCGTGGCCAGCCATAAAGATAACCATATAGAACACGCCGGCGATAGCCGCCGCGCCAAGTTCCACCTCGCCGACACGCCCCATAAAAGCCGTGTCGGTAAGCACTATCATCTGTTCCATCAAAAGGCTTACCAGAATAGGATAAGCCACTCGCCAAATCTGTTTATAACTATAATCGACCGTTGTTGCCATAGGGCGGCAAAGTTACTACAATTCGGCGAGAATCGGGCAATTCCGTTATAGAGAAATCACCCAGTCGTTAACCGGGGCTTCATTGCATACTAAAAAAGCGATGGAACGCGTCATCACATCCGCATTCCATCGCCACTTCTCTTTTTTTACCTATTGTCTAATTGTTCTTGTTGGCGCGCTTGCGTTCAAGCTCGTCAAGAATGATTTTTCGCATACGCATGTGGTTAGGCGTAACCTCGACATACTCGTCAGCCTTAATGTATTCAAGCGCCTCCTCAAGGCTGAACACAACCGGCGGAATGATGCGCGCTTTGTCGTCGGCACCCGACGCACGCATATTCGTAAGTTTCTTCGATTTAGTGACGTTCACCACGATATCGTTGTCCTTGGCGTTCTCGCCAACCACCTGTCCGGCATACACCTCCTCTTGCGGGAAGATGAAGAAACGTCCGCGATCCTGCAACTTGTCGATGGCATAAGCATAGGCAGTGCCCGACTCCATTGCGATGAGCGAACCGTTGGTGCGGCGTTCGATTTCGCCCTTCCACGGCTGATATTCCAAGAACTGGTGACTCATGATAGCCTCGCCAGCCGATGCCGTCAGCACGTTTGTGCGCAGACCGATGATGCCACGCGACGGGATGTGGAATTCCATCTGCAGACGGTCGTTCTGCGTGGTCATCGACACGAGCTCGCCACGACGGCGTGTCACCATATCGATAATCTTGCTTGAGTACTCTTCAGGCACGTTGACAGTCATCAACTCCACCGGCTCGCATTTCTGACCGTCGATTTCCTTGATGATAACCTGAGGCTGTCCCACCTGCAGCTCGTAGCCCTCGCGACGCATTGTCTCGATAAGCACAGACAAGTGGAGCACGCCACGGCCGAACACCGTCCATACGTCCTCGTGAGGCTCTTTCTTCACCCGGAGAGCGAGGTTCTTGTCGAGCTCGCGCTCCAAACGCTCGGCAATGTGGCGCGATGTCACAAACTTGCCGTCTTTTCCGAAGAATGGAGAGTCGTTGATAGTGAACACCATCGACATTGTAGGCTCGTCAATTGCGATGCGCTCCAATGGTTCAGGGTTGACCGGATCGGTCACAGTGTCACCGATTTCAAAGCCTTCGATACCGACAAGCGCGCAGATGTCGCCACTCTTCACGCTTTCCACCTTGCGGCGTCCCATACCCTCGAATGTGTGAAGCTCCTTGATGCGCTGGCGCACCACCGAGCCGTCCTTCTTGCAAAGGCCAATCTCCATGCCCTCGCGCAGTTCGCCGCGATGCACACGGCCAATTGCGATACGTCCTACATACGACGAGTAGTCGAGCGACGTGATGAGCATTTGCGGAGTGCCCTCGAGCACTTGAGGTCCTGGAATATATTTGATGATGGCGTCGAGCAGCGGGATGATGTTGTCGGTCGGTTTTTTCCAATCGTCGCTCATCCAGTTCTGCTTTGCAGAGCCATAGATTGTCGGGAAGTCGAGTTGTTCTTCGGTTGCATTGAGGTTGAACATCAAGTCAAACACCATCTCGTTGACCTCGTCAGGACGGCAGTTCGGCTTGTCAACCTTATTGATTACGACAATCGGTTTCAGCCCCATCTGGATGGCTTTCTGAAGCACGAAACGCGTCTGCGGCATCGGGCCCTCGAAAGCGTCGACGAGCAGCAAGCATCCGTCAGCCATATTGAGCACGCGCTCCACCTCACCACCGAAGTCGGAGTGTCCCGGAGTGTCGATAATATTGATTTTGTAACCGTTGTAGTTGATTGAAACGTTTTTCGAGAGGATTGTGATGCCGCGCTCGCGTTCAAGGTCGTTGTTGTCGAGCATCAATTCTCCTGTGTTCTGATTGTCGCGGAAAAGGTTTCCCGCAAGCAGCATTTTGTCCACCAATGTCGTCTTTCCGTGGTCCACGTGAGCGATGATGGCAATGTTTCTGATATTCTGCATATAAACTATACCTATTTTGAGCGCAAAATTACGATATTTTTAGCATTCTCCATTATTATTGTCATATTATTTTCGCCGACACGGTTAAAAAATCTGCTTAACAACATATTTTCCACAAGCATTTCTATGATTCTTGCCAACCGCACCGCCTACAATGCGCCTACGGCATACAGCGGGATGTTGCGCATCCAATCCTGCCTACGGTATGGCGACATTGAGAATCTGACTCCCTCCAGACCCTTGTGACTGTCAACAAACGAGCGAAGCGACTTTGACCTCAAATTCTCCTCTGCCTTAACCTCTATCGGCACTATTTCGCCCTTATATTGCACAACAAAATCTATCTCCAGTCTGGAATCATCGCGGCTGTAATAATAACAATGGATGTCATTTAGACACATCAGCTGGCACAGCACATAGTTCTCCGTAAACGCACCTTTGCTTTCCGCCATTGAATTGCCTGGCATAAGCATGTCAATCGGCTCCATCTCGCCCATTGCTCCAAGGAGTCCACTGTCGACAACAAACAGCTTGAATGCATTGAAATCTTCATAAAATTTCAATGGTTTTCCAACTGCTTTCACACGCGGCACACGATAAACCAACCCGGCATCCACCAACCATTGTATTGCCAACTCGAAGTCCTTCGCCCTCGCACCGGCCTTGACAGCACCATAAACAAACTTCTTGTTCTCATGGGCGAGCTGCGTCGGAATCGACTGCCATACCATACTTATACGAGTTGCCACAGTTGGCGTCACATGCTTTGACATATCGCTGCGATAAACAAACAAAATGTCGTTTTGCACTTGCCTCACCGCATTTACATCATTTGTGTCGATAAACGTCTTCACAGCCTCCGGCATACCTCCGACAAAATAATATTCCCGAAGTAATTTAGTAAGCCTATCGTGAAGTATGTTAATCGACGCCCAATCTTTCTTGCCAAGCAGTCCACAAACCTGCGACTCTCCCCTTGCCATCAGATATTCTTCAAACGACATTGGAAACATCTGCATAACATTAACCTTCCCCACTGGCGCCGATTCACCTTGCCGCATCGCCACGCCAAGCAACGAGCCAGCCACCACGACATGGTATTCCGGAATTTCCTCACAAAAATATTTTAACGAAGAGAGGCCTCTCGGCAACTCTTGAATTTCATCAAGAATTATCAAGGTTTCGCCAGGGACAATAGGCTGCTTCGTAATCGCACCTATTATCATCAGCACCTTTTTCATATCATAATCCTCATCAAAAAGGCTTCGCACGTCAGGGTTATTGTCGCAGTTTACGTATGCAACATTTTTAAATTCCTTCTTGCCGAATTCTTTCAGCACATACGTCTTCCCAACCTGCCTTGCCCCTGTCAAAATCAAAGGTTTTCTGAACTGACTGTTTTTCCAATTTTTCAATTGCATCATTACCGTTCTTTCCATATCTTTCAGACATTAAGGATTATTTTTCTATATTTTAGACAATTACATTGCAAAGATACACTTTTTTACACGATCTTTTGCCTAAACACTACATTTTTATGAGCGATCTTTTGCCTAAACGCTACATTTTTCTGAGCGATCTTTTGCCTAAACACTACATTTTTCTGAGCGATCTTTTGCCTAAACACTACGAATTTTGGCGGATTTGGAGGTTTTTGCTACCTTTGGATTCCCCTTAAATTGCAAAGGTTATGAAACGATTGAATTTATCGACCAAGATGAAGGCTGCCGTGGGATATGCGGCGGTGATAGCGTTGTTTTTGGCGGCGGTGTGGCTGATTGTAGGCGTTCTCGACTCGCTGACACGCTCCGACGGTGCCGAACGCACCATCAACAACCGGCAACGCGCCACAAACGACGTTGTGAGCCGGCTGTATCAGGCGGAGGTGATTGGACAGGCATTGAGCGCCGGGCAGACCGACCTGTTTCAGTCTTATGTCGATGCTATGATGCTGACAGCACAGGCAGTCGATTCGCTGCGCGCCATCGTCAACGACCGCGCACAGGTGGCGAGGCTCGACTCTGTGAAAATGCTGCTCGGCAGAAAGGTTGACAACATGGACACCCTGCTCGACGCAATGGAGGCCGACAACTCCGACGAACTTTACCAACAATATATCAGCGACCTCATAGCGAACCAGAACCGCGAGATAGCGGCGCCGAAAGTGCAGCATTCGCAAACGGTGCGCACAAGCGAATATGTGGTTCACAAGAAACGGAAAAACTTTTTCGGACGTCTGCGCGATGCTTTCTCAAAGGAAGACAACAATCCGCAGCACGTGAGCGAGACGGTCACGGAGCATCACACCGACACGCTCGCCAACACCATCAACCCCGCCGACACGGTGGTGAAAATGCTTTCCGGTGTGCGCAAGCGGGTCGACGGACACCGCATCGGACAAATCGCACAGCTGAAGCGGCAGACGGCGGAACTGCGCATCAACGGACAGATGCTGAGCCGCAAGGTGAGCGAGCTGCTTGCCGTGATTGTCGACGAGAGCTCGCGCACGGCAGAGACAAAGCATCTGCAAGCCGAATCGGTGCGACGCCATGCCGCCCGTGAGATTGCCGCAATAGCATTTGCCGCAGTGGTTCTGGCAATGGCGTTCCTGTTTATGATATGGCGCGACATCACCCGCAGCAACCATTACCGCCACGAGCTGGAAAAAGCCAAGAAACGCGCCGAGGACCTGCTCGACGTGCGCCAAAGACTGATGCTCACCATCACCCACGACATCAAGGCTCCTGTCGGCTCGATAATCGGCTATGCCGATTTGCTCGACAAGACAGCCGACGGAAAGAAACGCGCGGCATACCTCGGCAATATGCAGACGTCGGCGAAACATCTGCTTGACCTTGTCAACTCGCTGCTCGACTACCACCGTCTGGACGCCGACAAGATGGACATCAACACCGCGGCGTTCAACCCGCAGCAACTGCTCAACGCCGTTGCCGACAGCTACCGTCCGGCAGCAGCCGCAAAGGGTCTGCGCCTTGAATACGACTGCGACAGCGCGCTCGACGGCTATTTCTCAGGCGATCCTTTCCGCATCCGGCAGATTGTCGAGAATCTGATGTCGAATGCGATGAAATTCACCAAGGAAGGCTCTGTGTCAATGTCTGCAAAACTCGACAACGGACGGCTAAGCATCAGCGTAGCCGACACCGGATGCGGAATGACCGAAGACGAGCAGAAACGGATATTCCAGGAGTTTACCCGTCTGAAAAGCGCGCAGGGACAGGAAGGTTTCGGACTCGGACTGTCGATAACACAGAAACTCGTGGCTCTGCTCGGAGGCACGATGAGCGTGAGCAGCAAACCAGGAGAAGGCAGCCGGTTCGGCGTCAAGCTGCCGATGCCTAAAGCCGATGCCGACACAACATCTGCCAACGAACGCCCCGCGGCAAACGCCCGGTTCAGCCAGCCGTGGAGCCTGCTGCTCATCGACGACGACAATCTGCAACTGCAGCTCACGGAAGCCATGCTGCGCAATCTTGGTGCCAACGTCACCGTATGCCGGCAGCCACAGGAACTGTTTGTCAAAATCGCAGAATGCCACCACGACGCCGTGCTTACCGACATCCAAATGCCAGCCATGAACGGCTTCGACCTGCTGCGCAACCTCCGCTCCCTCGGATGCGACGAGGCAGCGTCGATTCCCGTAATAGCCGTGACCGCACGCAGCGACATGGACGTAGACTCGCTGCGTGGCGAAGGCTTTGCCGAATGTCTGCACAAGCCGTTCCGCCAGCAAGAAATTGTCGACGTGGTTGAGGCTGCCATGGCAAATAACGAGACCGACACATTCGACTTCTCCGCACTGACAGCGTTCAGCGCCGACGACGCCGATGCTTCGCGCGAGATTATGCTCACGTTTGCCGAAGAAACGCAGAAAAACATCCAGCGCATGGAGCGCGCCATAGCCGACGGCAACCTGAAAGAAATGGCTGAGACCGCCCACAAGATGCTGCCGTTGTTCACCATGATAGGCGCCAAACGCGCCGTTGCGCCACTCTCCTGCCTCAACGACAAGCGTGCAGGCGGCGATGCCGGCTCTGCCGACACAGAGATGGCACAAACCATCGTGGATGTAGCTAAAAATGTGGTAAACGAAATAGCGAAAGCGAGTCAGGATTAAAAAACTTTCAAAACGAAAGTAAAAAGCTTCGTTTTGATTTTGTTATAATAAACAAGAATCGTAATTTTGCACCACTATATATAGTTATGGAACAATCGGCTAAAACAAAAGAGCGTTTCTCGGAAACCAACGAAAGTTTCACTATGCTCGAGGCTATCAACGAGGCAAAGCGATGCCTTCACTGCAAGGCACCGCAATGCAGCAAGGGCTGCCCGATCAGTCAGGACATTCCCGACTGGATTCACGAACTGTCGATGGGCAATCTCGGAAACGCCATGCACATAATCAACGGCAAGAGCAACCTGCCTGCCGTGTGCGGACGCGTATGCCCTCACGAGCGTCAGTGCGAGGGGCATTGCGTGCTCGGAAAGAAGGGACGCCCTGTGGCTATAGGCAAACTGGAACGCTTCGTTGCCGACTTCGACGGCGACATGCAGCTCATCCGCGAGCGGCTGCCTCAGAAGACACGCGGACGCGTGGCGGTGATTGGCAGCGGACCTGCCGGACTTGCCGTCGCCGGCGACCTTGCGCGAAAAGGCTTCGCGGTGGAGGTCTTCGAGATGGAGCCGGAACCGGGAGGCGTGCTGATGTTCGGCATTCCTGAATATCGACTGCCTAAAGAGGTGGTGCGCCGCGAAATCCGCAAAATCGAGGAACTCGGAGTGGTCTTCCGCTGCAACACGACCATCGGTCAGGACCTGACCGTCGACCAGATGTTCGACCGCGGCTTCGACGCCATCTTCATGGGCACAGGCACAGCCAAGCCCAAGAAACTGCAAATTCCCGGCGGACACCTGCGCGGTGTGCGCCAAGCCATATACTTCCTGCGCCGCGTGAGCCTCTACAACGAGGGCAACCTCGACCGCAACGAAGTGCCTGTGGGCAACGGCGACCGCGTCTTTGTGATAGGATGCGGCAACACGGCTATGGACGCGGCACGCTCGGCAGTGAGACTGGGCGCGGAGAAGGTGACGGTGGTCTACCACCGCACAATCAACGACATGTCGGCGCTGCGCTCCGAATACGACGAGGCGGTTTCCGAAGGAGTGGAGTTTGAATGGCAGTCGAGCATTGTCGACATCCACGACGATGCAGGCGATATAACCGACGTGGTGATTGAGTGCAACGGCGAGCGCCACGAAGAAGACGCCGACGTGGTGATAATGGCTGTCGGCTCACAGCCAGCCAGCCGGATAGTCTCCACAACGGAAGGAATCGACGTTGACGACCGCGGCTATGTGCTGACACGCGACATGCCCTACGGCATGACAACCCGCAAGGGAGTGTTTGCCGGCGGCGACGTGGTCAACCGCCCTTCAACGGTGGTGCTCGCCATGAGCGACGCCAAGAAGGTGGCAGAAGGCATAGCGCAATATGTTGACGCCATCAAACTGCTGGAAGCAATTTCATAGACATAACATATACACAGAGATTGAATTACCATAGTAGCAGACCGCCCCGGATGTCGTGACGACAACCGGGGCGGCAATTTTTCCGCAAGTCAGGATTTATTTTTTTCAGAATTTCACTTTCTTCACACCATCCACAATGTATATGCCTGCCGGCAGACTGTCCCAATCAACGTCGAGCTTCACGCCCTGCATGTTAAACGTGCCCCGGCGCGACTCAGGAATATCGGCCGTAATGTCGTGGATGCCGTCGGCATCAGGCCTGATGACAAGTTTTTCAACAGGCTTGCCTTCAAACACCAATGCCCTCATAGCGGAGTCAAACGCCGCGCCCTTTGGAGCACTGACGTAGCTGCCATCAAGCACGAGTCCAGAGATTTGACACACTGAGCCGCTTTTCCCGTAAGCCTCCACGTGAGCATTGCGCACTGTAACCACCTGACCGCTTTCGTTTGCCACGCCCTTTATGCCGTAGGTGCCCTCGGCATATACGCTGCAGTTCTCTATCGTCACCGGAGCCTGTTGCAGATGTATGCCGTCCTGCACGTTCGACTTGAGATAAAGTTTTCCGCCACCGCTTATAGTTGTAGCCTTTTCCGCCCAGACACAAGCAAGAGCAACGCTTACGCTATTTTCACCAATCACATTAATTTTCAAATCATTGCAATCTGCCAACCACAATCTCACCGTCAATAGCCAACGACATACACCCTTCATCGAACACCGCCCCTTAGGTTGTGCAATAGCACAGTCTTCGAGAACAATTCCTCCGAAATACACAACACAACCATTTTTTGCATTTACATCAATATGGGAATTGCGCACTGTGAGCACAGCTTTTTCGCTAATGTACCCACCCGATATGCCTTTATTTTCCCCATTGATTGTTATCGCGCAATCTTCAATGGTAAGTGGAACATATATAAAAAGATTTCACACAGTACCACAAGGGAGAACACTGTCGAGGCAAAAAAAGCGGCGCCGGATTTCCCCGACGCCGCTTCAAGCATTGCGTTTCTATGTTGTTTTTATTTTATTGCCACCTTACGGCTGTCGTCGCCGTTCACCACAATGTAGTAACCGGCAGGCAACGCGATTGTAGTCGAGCCGCTGACTGTTGTGCAGCAAGCCTCGCGCGCATCGACAGTATAGACGTGGATGTCGGCCTCGTTTGCAGTTTCCACCACGAGTTTGCCATCACGGCAATAGGCGTCCCATTCAGCATCCGCACCCACAGCAGCCACCGACGACACAAACGCCGTGATTCCAATGTCGTCGATGTTCAAACGTCCGCCGCTAACTTGGTTCAGGCGTATGCGCACTGGCTGCGAAGCATTGATTGTTGCCGAGCACTCAACAAGCTGGCTTTTGTCATCTACGCTGAACTCCTTCACTTTAATCCAGTTGCTTCCGTGGTCAACAGAGTAGCTTAGCTCCACAACCGGAGCTGCATCCGAGCCATAAGGAGCGGCGAAGAACGACACCTCTCCTGCGCCGTCGACCTTGTCCTCAAGCATCGTCAGCGAGCGCTCCCCTTTCTTTCCAGTGCAAAGAGCCTGCGTACCATGCACCTTATCGCCTTGACGGTCTGCAATGCCGGCATTCACAACGCTCCATTTGCAAGCCGAGCCATTATAGTTAAACGTGTTGTACGGTCCGGCGCCAGGTTTCTCAAAATCCTCAAAGAATGTCACAGGCGCGGTCACCACAGCCTTCACATCCACATCGTCGCCCTCGACGGTTGCCGTGCTGGCAGAGAGCGTGCCATCGTATGTGCCGGCGGCAGAAGCTGGTATGCGCACATAGATTTCGGCGCCTATTGTCTCAGCCGTTTTAGTGTCGACAGCGAGGCTGCTGCGCCAGTCGCTCTTGTCAGCGCTCACTTGGAAGCCCTTTGTCACACTCACATCGATTTCATTCTCCTCAACGTTTGAAGCGTAGACAGTCACCTTCACAGGAGCAGAGTCGACACCCGGAGCCGCCGACAACACGAGTCCGCCTTCCGGCAGGTCGAAACTGATTTCGCGGTCAAGGTCGACAGTGGTCACGCTGACCAAGTTAGACTTCATGCCCTTGACGTTGCTGAGTTGATATTTATATTCTGTCAGATATTCAAGATCAGTCACAGCATATTGCTGAGCCGCAGCCTTCACCGTTTTCGGAAATCCCGGCACGAGCGTAGTGCCGTCGGCAAGATACACATTCAGCGTATAGTCGCCGCCGTTCTTGTCAACGTCGACCCAACGGGCTGTAAAGCCGTTGGCAGTCACGTTTGATGCAGAAAGAGCGGGAATGCCGTCGACAGCCTGAGCCTTCAGCGTCACTACCGACTTAGCCGAGCCGCTTGTCAGCGTAAGCGTTCCGGAGGCAGATGCCTGCACAGCCGAAGAATAGGTCAGATTTATCGATGTGCCCTTGTTGGCATCTGCGGCAGCAATGCTTGCAGCCGAAGCCTTGAATCCAGCTCCAGCCACGCTGACAGCCACATTCTGCGTCAAGCCTTCCGCCTTTACATTTACAGTATAGATAAGCGTCGTGTTTACAGCCGTAACACCGAAGTCGACAGTCAAGCCGTTGTAAGGCGACGTAATCTTCGGGTCGACCACACCGCCCGGAGTCCATCCGATGTTCTGCTTGTCGCCCCAGATATACTCCGCGAGCTCAGGATGGTCGATAAACGGGTTTCGGTTGTTCTGATGCTTGTAGACAGCGTTGTTGCGGTCAATCTCCTTCTGGCTCACCGGGTCCTGCTCGTTCCATTTCAGGAGCAGATTTACAGCCCACGTAGTGTAGCAAGGATAGCTGTTTCCGGCAAGCATAGGACTGCTCCACGAAGCGATTTTGTCGTTATAGCAAGCCGCCATATAGAAATAAGAGCGGGCAAAGTCGCCCTTATACTCGTCAACCGGCTCGAAAACCGTACCCGAGTAGCCCGGGAATGTCGACTTTCCGAGTTTTCCGAGAGCGTCCACGCCATTGCACGACGGCAACGTTGTTCCGTTGGCACACTCGCCATAAGGGAAGTTGCTGCGCTGTCCGTTCACCTTACCATCGGTAGGATACACATGGAACGCGTCCGACTTCATCGGCTGTCCCTCTTTGAACCAGCTTTTCGGGAACGAGTGCTCGCGGTTTACGCAGTCGCCTACATGGCTGTAGTTGCCACACTTCTGCTGTCCCTCGCGGAATTTCGAAGTGGAATACATGTCCCAATAGTAATTCGTGCCAGGGCGAATGTCCGAATCCTTGTACACATTCCACAACCCTTCGTAGCCCACGTTTTTGTGCGGTCCGACGATTTCACACAGTTGTTTCAACAATTCCTTCTGGCATTTGCCTTCCGCCTTCTTGTAGTACCCCGAAGGCTCCTGCGCATACGCCAAGCCCGAGAATAGGCAAATCAGCAGCGCAACCAATGAGAGTTTTGTCAATTGTCTGTTCATATTGAATAGTGATTTATTTGTTGTCTTTCAGTTTGCGTCCGGCAAGCATCCCGCAAGCCGCCATAATATCCTCGCCGCGCGAACGGCGGATTGTGCAAGTCACCCCGAGCGAGTTCAGCCTGTCGCGGAAAGCCGTCATCCGCCGCTCGTCGCTCGTTTTCAGTTCCGAGCCAGGGATAGCGTGGAAACGGATAAGGTTGACACGCACCTTCTGTCCCTCCAGGAGTTTTGCAAGAGCGTCGGCATGCGCCTCGTCGTCGTTAAGTCCAGCCCACATGATGTATTCCACAGAGAGGCGTCGCTGATGTGCGAAATCGTAGTCGCGCAGCATCGCCATCACCTTCTTTATCGGGAAAGCGTTCTCGACAGGCATCAGGCGTTTGCGCTCCTCATGATAAGGTGAATGCACGCTGATTGCGATATGCACGTCGGTCTGCTCCACAAGCCGTTTCAAATCGCCGAGTTTGCCGATTGACGACACCGTGATGCGCTTCGGGCTCCACGCCAGTCCCCAACGTTCAGTCAGCACGGCGATGGCACGTACCACCTCGATGTAGTTGTCCATCGGCTCTCCCATACCCATAAAAACAATGTTGGTGAGCGTCAGCGACTCAGGAATGCTGAAAATCTGGTTGAGAATCTCCGCCGCCGTCAAATCGCCGTGATAGCCCTGCTTTCCCGTCATGCAGAAACTGCAGTTCATCTTGCATCCAATCTGCGACGACACGCACAGCGTGGCACGGTCGGCGTCAGGGATGTAGACACTCTCTATCATTTTGCCACCGGCAGTGCGGAACAGATATTTCACCGTACCGTCGACACTGCGCATAGCCTCCGCCGGAGCCTCACGCCCCACGCAGTAGCGCTCGCTGAGGCGCGCGCGGTTTGACTTCGACAAGTTGGTCATTTCGTCGACCGTCGTGGCTCGCTTCTCATAAAGCCATTGCGCCATCTGCTTCGCCGTGAATCTCGGCATCGCCATCTCTGCCGCCACCGCTTCCAAGTCGGCAAGCGACAATCCTAACAATTTCTTTTTCTCTTCTGCCATATCATCAATAAAGAGGGAACTGCAAAGTTACAAATATCATTTGGAAACGGACTGATTTTTTCAGACATATTAACGAAATGCCTCTTTGATGTCAGGAATCGGCCACGGCAACGACATAAAAACGACAAAGCCCGGCACTAAGCCAAGCTTTGTCGCTTTCACATATTTTTCTCAATCAGCCGCCAGCTCAGAGCGACGGGTTATCATGCGGTATGTCAACGCACAACCGCCTTGCCCGTTGTTCCGTCGGCGCGGCGCACCACATAGATGCCAGGCGCCGGATTTTCCACCTTGCGCCCGTAGAAATCGAAGTAGCCTACCACCTCCGCCTCACCGGCGGCAATGCTGTCGACAGCGCCTTCCGGCTGCACTACGAAATCGGCAAGCGAACGCGGAGCAACCGTCGCAACCGGAGTAATATAGTAGCAGATGCCCGTCACTGTCCACACCTTGTCGAAATATCCATTAGTGGAACTGTTGTAGATGTCAGTGCCACGGAAATACCAAAGCTCACCCGAGCGAGTCTTGTCGGAAACAAGATGGAACGGCACATTGAACTTTCCGTAATAGTCAGGGTCTGGGTAGTTGCCATATTTTTCATCAAACTTCACATCTTTCACCGTCACAAGCTGGAATATCACGTCGCAAGCCTCGGCAGCGTGAATCTGTTCGAACGTGAGCACCTTGGGTTCCACAACGTTTCCTTCAGAAACGACGCGCCATGCGTCGGCAGCCACCGGCACGAAATCGATGCCACCATCGTCGGAGAAAATCACGTTGCCCACAATGTCAGTGATGTTGCGCCCGACTTCACCTTCGTCAAGTCGACCTCATCATAGCCGCATCCCGATGCCGAACGCACCTCGGCAGCCGACTGAGAGTCCTGCGCATAGAACGTGAAGAAATTGGTGTCGATTGCCGTAACCGTCGCTTCACCTTTGTAGATGTAGAGAGTGGTCATCGAAATGTTGTCCTCGTCGAACAGTTCCTTGAACGAATTGACAGCAATCGTCTCAATCGGACGCCATTCAACAATCTGCGTGCGCGACTGCGCGCCGTCGGCAGCATATACAATCTTGTCGGACGTCATTGCCGTATTGTCGACTGTAAGAGTCAACACCACATCGCAACCGTTCTCGCTCTCAGCGTCGGCCTTGGCGACAGTCGCCGCCGAGACAGTCACCTCGCCCGACACCGGCGAAGACAACGAGATGTCGCCCTTCAGATTCTTACCCTTCACATTTATCGTTTTCGTATATGTCAAGCCCTTGTACACTTTTCCGAAATCAACCGACATATCGGTGATTGTGATTTCCGGAGTCTCCACAGCATCAGCCTTGGCGGGAGTGAATATCTCATTCCATGTCGACGCCACACGCACCTCATCGATTACGGCGACCGGAGTTTTTGCCACCGACGACGAACCTTGTCGCAACTCGATGCCGCGCACGTCGGCAAGCGACTCCGAGCACTCTTCCTCCGCCACAACAGAAGCCGCAGGCTCAGTGTCGCCCTTTGCCGGGTTCACCCACAGCGAGATGCGGTCGTTGTCGGCTCCGTCAATGATTTCGTATTTCACAACGACAAGATATGTCTCGCCGATCGCACACTCCTCGTCGGCCCACGCTACAGACGTTTTCGTATTTCCAAGGTTTGCCACATTGCGGCTCACGCCCAACTTAAAGCCCTCTCCGGAAGCCTGCGCAAACAAGCCTGCGCCTTCCGACCCGGCCTCGGTATCGCCAAACTTTGTGGCGTCAAGCGAATTGGCACCTGTAAGCGCCATAAACGCAGCCGTGCGCGAACCTGACGGCAACTCGCTCACGTTGACCAACGCAGAATAATATACCGTGCCTTTTGCCGCATCGGTGCCTTTGTCGCGGAAAAGCATCTGGCAATATTCGCCCGATTCCTTTGTCAGACGCACAGCCTTTCCAGCGGCGTTGTCCTGATATCCGGCAAACGTCAGCGGAGATTTTGCCACCTGAATAGGCGCCGTTGTTTTCTTTCCGTATTTAACCCATTTTCCATTGCCATAGAGATTACCTTCAGCATAATCAAACGACTCGGCAAGATAAGTTTCAGCACTTGCCGTCAAAGCCATCGCCATGGTCGCGGCACAAAAAAGTAGAAGTTTCTTCATTTATCCTAATATTGAAATTCTTCGCAAGTTACGAAAAAAAGGCGACATATAAAAGCGCCACGCCATGCGGAGCAAAAAGATGGCGGCTGAAGCCTCAACCGCCTCAACCGCCAAAGTTATGTATTTCTGAATTTTATCTTAATTGCGTTCTTTCACCACTCCGAGTCTGTAAGCTGCAAGAAGTTGCTTCAACTCATCAATCTGCTTGCGCAGCACCTTGCCCTTGTCGGTGTCCTTCACAAGCATCCGCTGCGAATTGAACTCCACAAGGAATGAGTTTGACTTGATGTCGAGCCCCTCCTCGATAGCCTTCTGCCGCGACTCAAACGGTTCGTGCTGCACAAGCTGCAGCGCGCGCGAATGGAACACCAGCGTATACCCGGCGATTCCCGTCTCAGGCTGATATGCACGCGAGAAGCCACCGTCGATCACCAGCATCTTTCCGTTGGCCTTCACCGGCTGCTCTCCCTTTATGGTTTTCACCGGCACATGGCCGTTGATTATGTGAGAATGAGGGTTGTCGATGCCGAACTCCTGAAGGATTTTGTTGCAAATGTCCTCGCGGTCGCGAAGAGTGTAGTATGCACCTTTCTCCTCCTTGTGCAACTCCTTGTCGGCAATGAAATAACGCTCGAACGTAGCCATCTTGTCCTTGTCGAACAGCGGAGAGTCGGGACCGCACCACAAGTACCACAGATAGTCAAGCGCAAAACTCGTCGTGTCGTTGTTATCGTCGAAGAATGCAGCGCGCACCAGTTGGTCAACCCTGTCGAGCAGTCGCTTTCCGGCAAACTTCTCACCGAGGATTGTCACCTCCTTGAACGAGCCGTCGGCATTCAACGGAATCGAGGCATGGAAAAGCAGATTGTTGTTGCACACAAGATACATGCTTCCCTCTGTCATGAAACAGCGGATATGCTTGCGCAGCTTTTCGCTGTGGGTGAACGAATTGTGGAGCTTCTCCACCAAATCGCACTCCTCCGCCGTCAGACGGTAAGGATCGTTGGGGTCGATTGTAGGAAACTCCGAGTCGAGCATCTTATACTCTTTTCCACCATAGCAAAGCATGCCGCGCTTAAAGTCAATCTTATCAAGCAACAGACGGCCGTCCATGCCAAATTCCGGATGGCGCTTTATGATGCCCGCCTCCAGTTTGAACTGAATCACGGCTATCGCCTTGTGCATCTGCGCAATGAGGCGCAACGTCTTTTCCGGATAAGTTTTGTCGGCATATTTCTGCTTCAACGCAAACACCGTGCATGGGTCGTTGGCATACGTATCCATTGCGAACGTGGCGAGAGGCAACAGGTTGATGCCATATCCCTCCTCGAGCGTAGTCAGCGTGCCGTAGCGCATCGAGATGCGTATCACGTTGGCTATACAGCTGTCGTTGCCCGCCGCGGCACCCATCCATAGCAAGTCGTGGTTGCCCCATTGGATGTCAACGTTGTGGTAGTTGCACAGCGTGTCCATTATGATATGCGCACCCGGTCCGCGGTCGAAAATGTCGCCCACGATGTGGAGCGAGTCAATCGTGAGCCGCTGAATCAGGTTGCACATCGCGATGATGAAATCGTCGGCACGCTGAGTTGAAATTATCGTATTGATAATCTGGGTGATATATCCCTGTTTATTCTGATCGTCGACCGTTTCGTGCAGCAATTCCTGAATGATGTAAGAAAACTCCTCCGGCAACGACTTGCGCACCTTCGAGCGCGTGTATTTCGACGACACGTTCTGGCAGACGCTCACCAGTTTGTTGAGCGTGGTCAGATACCAGTCGTTCATATCCTTCTCCTGCTCCTTGACAATCTGCAGCTTCTCCTGCGGATAATAAATCAGCGTGCACAGCGCCTTCTTCTCCGATTCCCGCAGCGTGTTTCCGAAGATGTCGTTCACCTTACGCTTGATTGAGCCGGAGGCGTTTTTCAGCACATGCTGGAACGCCTCGTATTCACCATGTATGTCGGTCAGAAAATGCTCAGTGCCTTTCGGAAGGTTTAGAATTGCCTCCAGATTTATGATTTCCGTGCTTGCCGCCGCCACCGTGGGAAACAGGCGCGAGAGGAGTTTCAGATAATGAATATCGAGTGTAATGGCTTGTTCCTGAGCCTTTTTGTTTTCAGACATTGTCAAATATTTAGTCTTTAGTTATTGTTTGTTAGAAACAGCACAAAACCGAATGTGTTTCGTTTTGCAAAGATAGTGTTTACAAATCAAAATTGCAAAAAGCGGATACATTATAATTGCGGGCGCCGCCGCCACTCCGTCCAGCCAAATTTGTTCCCTTTTTTTCCATTAATTCATACAAAAAAGCGTATCTTTGCGAATGAATACAGGCTACTATGTAGAATTTGTCATAAAAACAATAAACTATTTCTGAACAAAAAACTTGAAATTACCGATGAAAAAGACTTTGGCAATAATCCGCCACGACCCGTGGCTTGAACCATATTCCGACGCAATCAACGGTCGGCACGACGAAGCCGTGCGCAAAGAAAAAGAACTCGCCGGCAAAGGAGGCACGCTCGTTGACTTCGCCAACGCGCACAAATATTTCGGACTGCACAAGACGCGCAGCGGATGGGCATTCCGCGAATGGGCGCCCAACGCCACTGCAGTCTACCTTATCGGCTCATTCAACAATTGGACAGAAAAAGCAGAGTTCGCCCTCACCCGCATCGATGGCGGAGTGTGGGAAATCACGCTGCCGAAAGACGTGCTGCGCCACGGCGACCTGTACAAGCTGAAAGTGCATTGGGACGGCGGTTGCGGCGAGCGCATCCCAGCCTACTCCACACGCACCGTACAGGACGAGAAGACCCTGATTTTCTCAGCGCAGGTGTGGCAACCGGCGCGCCCGTACAAATTCAAGGTCGCCGACTTCAAGCCCCAGACCAACCCGCTGCTCATCTACGAATGCCACATCGGCATGGGCGAGGACAAGGAAGGCGTAGGCACCTATGAGGAATTCCGCGTCAACGTGTTGCCGCGCATCGAAAAAGACGGCTATAACGCCATCCAGATCATGGCGATTCAGGAACACCCATACTACGGATCGTTCGGCTACCACGTGTCGAGTTTCTACGCCGCTTCGAGCCGCTTCGGCACGCCCGACGAGCTGAAACGTCTCATCGATGACGCCCACAGCCGCGGCATTGCCGTGATTATGGACATCGTGCATTCCCACGCCGTAAAAAACGAGGTGGAAGGACTCGGACGCTTCGACGGCAGCTACGACCAATATTTCTACGGCGACTCGCGCCGCGAACATCCGGCATGGGACTCGCTCTGCTTCGACTACGGCAAGAACCAAGTGCTTCACTTCCTGCTGTCGAACTGCAAGTTCTGGCTTGAAGAGTATCATTTCGACGGATTCCGCTTCGACGGTGTCACGTCGATGCTCTACTACAACCACGGACTCGGTCAGGCATTCTCGTCGTATGACGACTACTACAACGGCGGACAGGACACAAACGCAATCACATATCTGACGCTTGCCAACAAACTTATCCACAAAGTCAACCCCCACGCCATCACCATTGCTGAGGAAATGAGCGGTATGCCCGGACTCGCCAACAAGGTAAGCGACGGAGGCATCGGCTTCGACTACCGCATGGCGATGGGCATCCCCGATTTCTGGATAAAGACCATAAAAGAGAAAAAAGACGAGGACTGGAAGCCTACAGCCATCTTCTGGGAGCTGACCAACCGCCGCGCCGACGAAAAGACAATCAACTATGCCGAAAGCCACGACCAGGCACTTGTGGGCGACAAGACGATAATCTTCCGTCTTATCGACTCCGACATGTATTGGCACATGATGGTTGACGACCACAACATGAACGTGGACCGCGGCATCGCGCTCCACAAAATGATACGCCTCGTCACGCTCGCCACAATCAACGGCGGCTACCTCAACTTTATGGGCAACGAGTTCGGTCATCCGGAATGGATCGACTTCCCGCGCGAAGGCAACGGCTGGTCGTACAAGTACGCACGCCGCCAATGGAGCCTCGTAGACCGCGAAGACCTGAAATACAAATTCCTCGGCAAGTTTGACGAGGACATAATACACCTTGTCCGCTCAAAGCGCAATTTCCAGGCGACCCCTGTCGAGAAACTTTGGGACAAGGACGATGACCAAGTGCTGGCGTTCAAGCGCGGCGACCTCGTGTTTGTGTTCAACTTCAACCCGTCGAAATCGTTCTCCGACTATGGCATACTCGCGCCAGAGGGATGCTACAGCCACGTGCTCAACTCCGACCAGGACATCTACGGCGGCTACAACAACATAGACACCACAGTGAAGCACCTAACCATCAGCGATCCCCTGTATCATCCCCATGGCATCGGCTGGCTGAAGCTTTATCTGCCGGCACGCTCCGTGCAGGTGTTGCGCTACAAAAAGTGACAATAACAAGACAATTAATAAGCCCTATTAATTCAAACAACCGCGGCGATTCTCTCTCACAATCTACGCCGCGGTTGTTTTTTTTATTATTTTCAAGATTTTGTCAAAAAAATACATCTATCATTCACACTAAAATACGTAACTTTACCCGCAAACCAAACATTTAATAACTTACGGTATGAAAAAACTACTATCGATCATGGCAATAGGGCTTGCGGCATTGACTGCCAACGCCGGTCCTGGAGTGTTCAACCACCTCGGTTTCGGGGCAGGAATCGGCACAAGCGGCATAACCATTGAAGCCGCCACACCGATTACCAACTTTGTCAACCTTCGCGCAGGAGTGTCGTGGATGCCGGCAATCACATTCAATGCCGACGCCGACTTCACATACACCGTGATGTCGGAGACACAAACCGGCACCGTCAACCTTAAAGGCGACTTCGGACGCGTGCAGGGGCAAGTTATTTTCAACGTCTACCCAGTACCAAAAGTCCCAGTATACGTTGCCGCAGGCGCTTATTTCGGAGGCAACAAGCTGCTTAAAATCACTGGACACAGTGCCGACCTTGCCAATCCAGACGCGCAGGCAGTGATTGGCGACTACAAGATTCCTGCCGACAAAGACGGAAACATCTCAGGTGGTTTCAAGGTAAAGAATTTCCGTCCGTATCTCGGCATCGGATGGGGGCGCATGATTCCGGGCAAGATTGTGAATTTCTCAACCGAACTCGGCGTGCAGTTTGAGGGTACTCCGGAGCTGTATACCGACTATGGCGAAATCGATGAGTCAATCACAGAGGACGACAACACATTCAACAAAGTGGCCAACGCGCTGAAGGTGTATCCGACACTCACATTCCGCATCAACTTCAAGGCATTCTAAAAATGCCACCAACCAGTAACGACAAAGCCACTCTCTTGAGTGGCTTTGTCGTTACTGGTTGAGTATTTCCTCATATATCGCCCGGCGCTGCGCCATAGAGACAGAGATGTCGAATTTTTCCGCCATAGCTTGACAATCCGGCTTCATCCGCCGGCGCAAGTCGGAATCGGCAAGCTTTTTGATACCATTTTTGAAATCCACCACACTGAACGGGTTGCAAAGAAATCCCGTCACCCCATCTTTGAGATATTCGCGTATGCCCTGCACGTCGGAGCCAACCAACGGCACTCCTTCGCAAAGCATTTCCAAGCCAGCCATTCCAAGCCCTTCTCTAAGCGACGGCATCACACCGATGTCGGCACAGGCGGCAATAACTTCAGGCATATCACTGTGGAAACCGATAAACACCGTCTGCACGCCGCCCTTCTCCGAGAGGTCGGCAAGTTCTTGCGCCACAGGGTCGGATGTTGTTTCATGTCCGCAAACCACAAAGACAAATTTGTCCTTGTCAGGAAGTTCGGCGAGAGCCTTGACTATAATCGTCTGATTCTTGTAATGCACCAGTCTGCCCACCGCCAGCACCGCTGTCTTGTCGACAGGCACGCCGCATTTACGGCGAAATTCATCCCTATCTGCCACAACGTTTCTGAAGCGTCGGCAATCAAGCCCCACACCACTTATCTGGAACACATTTCTGCAGTGCGTGGCTTTCATATAACCGTAATCCTGACTGTTGACAGTTATTATGGCGTCGCAGAATCTCGATGCGAAACGTTCAACAGTGTTGCATGCAAGAAACAGTTTCCGGGAAGAAATTGGAGAATATGGCAATCCGTGGGTCGTATATATCACCTTCGTGCCCTTTCTTCTATATTTCCGCGCCGCCAACCGAGCGAAAAGCCCGACTGCGGTGGTGTGGCAATGCACAAGGCCAAAATGCCTCGACGCCAGCAACTGTTTCAGCTGCTTGTAAAACTTCAGATTGTTTCCCGACAGCATTGAATTGCTGTCCACGCGTGCATCGACAAACGTCACTCCCTTCTCCTGCATTATGTGGAGAGTATGCTCCTCCTGGGCGCTATTGTCGGCCATCGCAAACACACGATAGCCCATCTGATTGAGCATATCAATGTCGCTCCACAGGAAATGGAACATTCCTATGGTATTGGTCACAATCAAAGCGTTTCTCTCAGCCATCGCAGAAGCCTTTACTTTGTGCGTCTCACAGAGCGTACAGCACCGCTGGAGCTGCTCGACGACGGTTTTTTCTTCTTTGTGGTTTTCTTTTTCTCCGGTTTCTTCTCGGTTTTCTTTTTCGTTGTCGTAGACTTTTTCTGACGCACCGAGCGTTTGTTTTTCGGAGTTGTCACAGTTGATGTCTCCTCCTCGACCTCATCGGTGTCGCCACCACGCTCAGACACCACCACGTCGTCCGACAACCCTTCAGCCTTTAGGCGCGCCGCCTCTTCAGCCTCCTGCCGCTCAGCAAGCTCCTCACGCGTCGGCACCCACAGATTGCGGTCAAATGCACGCAGACGGTTCTCGATGCTGTCCTGAGCATGTTTCAAGTCGTCGGGGTCAGGAAACATCTGCATCAGCGACAGATTTCGCAAGTTGCGCGTTTTGTAGATGTCGCCCTTATACATTCCAAGCTGGAAATAATCGTCGTAGTTGTATTTGGCAAGGTTGTTGTCGTCGTCGACAAAGATGCTCTGCTGTGCCAGATATGGGCGCAGTTGGTCAAGTTTCACCCAGAACATAGGATATTTTATAGGCTCGCCGCCATAGTCGTCCACACGGTGGAGCACAGGGCAAAGCGCCTGAATCTGCTTTGTGACACGATTTTCGAGGCTGTTGAACTCATAACGCTCAATTGCATAGAAACTGAGCACCTCGTTTGTAGGCACATCGCTATCCTCGATGACATATTTCGGATTTTTCTCCGTGCTTCCGCGACCGGTTGTATATATGATATGGAATCTGTCGAGCATCTCACCCACCTTTATTTTATATTGGTCGGTAAACACCTCGCGTCCGTCAAGATACTCGTAGGCCGGCACCTGACCGTTGCACACCACCCTCAAGATGATGCGGAACAGGCTCTCCTGCCCGTCGACCGGCTCGTCGGGATAATAAAGCGCAAGGTTTTGAGGCTGCGTCAAGTCGAGTTGACGGTAGATTATGCGTTCCCACATCTTGCTGGCATCGCTCACCTCAGGCTTCTCATAGAAGTCGCGCATGCGTTGCGTCACGCCAACCGCTGTTTCGTCTTTCTTGGTTCTGTCGGTTTTGCGCGTCACCTGTGCCCCAGCCTGCAACGACAGGCCGGCGAGCAAAGCCACTGCAAATATGTATCTCAGTTTTTTCATATCTCAACTTGTTTCGTTGTCAATTTTTAGTTTACAATCACCTCCATCGGCGACAGGTCGCGGACAATGCCGTCAGGACCCTTCGCACGTATACGCGTGATGTAGAATCGCTTGCCGCGCGAGAGTCGGCGGAAACTTGTCTTCTGACGCTCCGAGAAGCGCGACCCTGCCGATTTCTCCGGCATCGCGTTGCCCATCGAGTCAAACACGATAGTCTCGAAATCCACCACAGAATAGTGCACGTTCAGCAAATCGTCGTCGATAGCAGCATCAAGCCCGTTGGCAGCCAACAAAAGCGATTTTGCAAATGGCTTCGAGCCTTTATAGTGGTTTTCGTTTCCTTTCGAGTCCTTATATGCGATATATGCCGTCGGATCGGGCAGCTTGCGCACACGGAATGTAGACGTAGACACCGTCTGCGAACGGCCTTCGAGAGTGGCTGTCACCGTAATTACGCATTCCGCACCCACACGCGTAGGATGAGCGTTCCAATGGTCACCGCTGCGCGTCAGCGAACCGTTGGTCATCGTGGCAGACACTGCATTTTGCGCCACGCCAGGCACTGATATGCTTATCGGGTTGTTGATTCCGGCATAAAGCACGTTCATCATCGTCGCCGAGACAGTGGCAGTAGGTTCAATTACGGTGTAGTCCGACTGGAACGGATAGCGCGAAGTCGTTCCGTCACCGCGTGTCACGTCAAGGTATCCGCTGTAGGTGAACGTACCCGTCTGTCCAGCCATGAACTCGTAAGTCCGGGTGTTGGCAGGCAGCTGGCGGCCATTGACAAATATTGCCGGACGCTGCGTAGTGTCGACCGCCGCAAGCACAATGTCGGCACTGTATTTTCCGCCCCTCATCACAAGTTTCGAGTTAGGAATCACGAATGCGTCAAGTTTGTTTACGCGCACGTCGCCCGCGTCCACACTCGCCACAAGCGTCTGCAAAGCCTCGCCCTCGGCAAAGAGCAGGTCGTTCTGCAACTTCGACAACAGCGTGACAGACGCCACGACAGGCATATTCTCAAACATTCCCGACACCCACGGCACTTTTATCATCGAGCCTTTCTGAAGCACCGGCTCCGTTGCCAGCGCCTTCTGAATGGCAGCCTGCTTCTTGGGGTCGGCAATGTAGGCGGCGATATACTTGCGGTATGCCGCCAGCCTACGCTCCAGCTTTGCGCCGTTTCCGTAGGTCACCATCACCTTCGACGAAGCCTCGAGGTTGTCCTGGTTCAGGATGTTGTCAACCTTACCATCCACGCCGTCGGCATCGCGCACGATGGCAAGTTTCAGAGAATCGATGTATTTGTAGAGCGACAGCGTCTGCCGGCGCACGTCGGCAGCCTTGTCAAGCCACGGCTTGCCCTTCTGCGGATTCTGCCGTGTGAATTCCTCCAATTGCATATAGAGGGCGGCATTACGGTCGCTGACGTTGCTGTTTGTGCGTTTCAGACCGTCTTCGACAAGCGTGAACCCGTTGAGCACGTCGCTCGACACGTTGAGCGCGAGCATCGCCGTCAGAACGATGTACATCAAGTTGATCATCTTCTGACGCGGGGACATTCTTGCCACATTTCCGTTTGCTCCCATATTGCTTTAAATCCTTTCGCTTTAGTTCTGTTGTTCAGTTTCTTCGCCGCCGGCTTTCTGTTCCGGAGCCTCCGCCGGTTTTTCAGGCTCGGCAGGCATCGCAGAGCCCATCGGGCGGTACATGTTGATGGTCATCGCCGTGATCATCTTCTCGTAGACAGAGTTGAGCTGCTGCATGTAGCGCGCCATCTTCTGCGTTTCCTCGCAATAATGGTCGCTCTCAGCCGCAGCCTTGTCATACATGTTGCTTATGTCCTTCAATCCGCGGTTCACACGGTCGATATTGTCAAGCTGCGAAGAAATGCTCTTCAACTGGATTTCATAGATGGTGTTGAGTCCGGCAATGTTGCGGTTGAGGCTTGTCATCTGCTCAACGTAGCCAGTCGAGCTTTCCGAGATGTTTTCCGAGTTGTCGGTAATCGCCTTGTAACTGTCGAGCAGTACAGTTGAAACGCGGTTGAGCGCCTCCGTTGTCTGACGCAGCTGCTCCATCTGCTCTGAAATCGCAGCAAGCTGGTCGGTGTATTGCTGCGTGACGCTCGTCATACCCTGCAAGTCGGGAGCGTCGCCGCCAACAACAACAGTTCCAGCCACGCCCGTTGCATTTGCAGTCTCGCCGCCAGCCACCGCACCTCCGCCGATAACGACAGAGCCGTTGACACCGTTTCCGCCCTTGAAATCAGGACGGTCCTCAGGATTCTTGGTGTTGAACACCTCAAACACCTCTTCCCAATGGTATTCGCGTGGCGGACGGTCGAACGCCGTAAGCACGAACATAAGCACCTCCGTACCCATACCGATTGACAACAGCGCGTTTCCACCCGGCAGGTGAAGGATTTTGAAAAGGGCACCCCAAATTACGACAGCGGCACCTATACTGTATGCGAAATTGAAAAAGCGCTGACCTTTTTCACCAGAAAGAAAGGCCTCGACACCGTTTTTATATCTTTTAATCTTGCCCATGATGCAGCAATATTGTTTTGATTCTTACTTTATTTCTTAACTTTCACTTTTCCCTTTGTGAAGCCAATCTGAGTGCGCACACAACGGAAGCCTATGAATGAATGCTGCTCGTTCTGGTACTCCCAGGCACGCAAGTCAGCACGCACATTGTGGGCAATGTCCTTCCACGATCCGCCACGTATCACCTTGCGTTTCATCCGGTAAGGATCCTCGCCCGCGGCATTGTAGCGGTATTCAGGGTTGATGTCGCTTGTCAGTTTGTCAAGACTTTCGGTAAACGCCGTCGAAGTCCATTCGCTCACGTTGCCCGCCATGTCGTAGAGACCGTTGTCGTTAGGCTCATACGTGCCGCACTTCGATGTTATCAGGTTTCCGTCGCGCACGTAGTTGCCCTCTCCCGGCTTCAGGTTGGCATAGAAGCAGCCATCGTCGGTCATAGGCATCTCGCCTGCCCACGGATACTTGTTCTCGTTGATACCGGCACGCGCGGCGATTTCCCATTCTGCCTCCGTCGGCAGACGGAACGGCTCGATGTAGACGCCCTGCTTGCCCAGCGAGCGTCGCAGATAGTCGGTGCGCCAGTTTGCAAACGCGTTGGCCTGCTCCCACGACACGCCCACTACAGGATAGTCGCTGTAGCCCGGATGCGAGAAATACAGACGCGTGTACGGCTCGTTGTATGCGTTCTCGAAGTCGTTTATCCACACCGTCGTGTCGGGATAAACGTTGACAATATATGTGTTCAGGAAGTCGTAGTCGCTCGACAGGCGGCGCGTGATTGTCTCGCGCACGATGTCGCCATTGTCGTTGACATACGCCGTATCCTTGGATATGAACGGATTTTCTGTCGGCACAGGCACGTCGGTGTTGTAGTTGCGGCGTGTCGGGTCGATGCGGTTCTTGCGCTTTGCCGCCTCGGTGAGATTGTAGGTCTCGTAGCGGTAGTTCATCTGCGAAGCATCGAGTTCGGTCACACCCGTTATAGGATTCAACTTAT
>ERZ772884.428-NODE-428-length-31937-cov-4.715388_pt1 | contig 31937 bp, 25 predicted proteins | sample MGYA00580574_ERZ772884 | MGnify/ENA primary metagenome ERZ772884 (study PRJEB29015, sample SAMEA2737690) | human gut metagenome | biome: human gut; feature: human-associated habitat; material: faeces | place: China | collected 2012 ... | reverse complement strand
TCTGACTACGGATCAGAAGGTTACAGGTTTGAATCCTGTCGGAGTCACAAAAACAGAACTACAATAATGTGGTTCTGTTTTTTTATTGTTAATCATCGTGAATTTCGCTTTGCGGGGTTCTATAAGTGGTGGGTTTGTTGTATTTTTGCAATTATGAAAAGAAAATACATAAGTATACTTGCCCTTCTGACAACGGGACTTGTCGCCAATGCCGCTTTGACGGTCGACTGCTCGTTGCGTAAAGCTTTGTCCGTCACACCTCCTGCGGGAACAGGATTAAATGACATATATATCATTTATGGAGGATCTGAAACCGTTTTGACATACACGTCAGAGTCTGGTGAAAGCAATGTGAAATGGTTGGTGTATGATGAGCGGGGCGGTGGCTATGCAGAGGAAGTCTCGACGATAGACCGTAGTGGTGCGGTGTCAACGTTTCGCAATCCAAGAGTGAACAGCGGTTATATAATTGAGGATGGTGCAAAACGTAGTTATTTCTGGCTTGTGGATTATTCTAATTATGAATTCGCAATCAACGGAGTGTCATTTCCTGCCGAGCAGGACTGTGGTTCTGCGACATTGGAAGTGGATTGCGACTGCCCGACGATAACATATTATTCCGTTACTGGTGTACCTAAGGTGTTGAGCCGAGAGATCACAGTCAGCTACAACACTCTCGAGTGGAATGACGATGATGCTGTTTACAATGGTAAGGAAACAACTGAAACCGTGGCAAACCTGTCTGAAAGGATGGTTCTGCCTGCACCATTATGCGATACTCAGTTTGTGATTGACGGTGACAAGTTTCTGTCGCAATGGGGACTTGCAAAAACATTTACGACAGATATACTTAGTGCTTCGTCAATAGATTTTCAAACGACCGCGACCCAGCAGCGACGTGAGAATGGCAATGAGCAAGGGACGGCGGAAGATGCACTTGGCGGATCTGCGCCGGCAACGATAACGTTTTCCGCAATATGCACCGATGCTGTGGAGCATAAAGAGTGGCAAATTTCTAAAAGTCAGGACTTCTCGACAGTTGACTATCGATTTAACGAGGAGACAATCGATTATACATTCAACGAACAGGGTTCGTATTATGTTAAATTTATCGGCTCAAACAGCGATGCTTCGTGCACGAACGAAAGCGAAGTCTATACAGTGTCGATAGGGGAGTCTTTGCTTGATTGTCCTAATGCTTTTTCTCCTGACGCAAGTCCTGGATACAACGATGAGTGGAAAGTGTCGTATAAGTCTATCGTTGAGTTCAAATGTTGGATTTTCGACCGCTATGGCAATAAAATGATTGAGTTTGACGATCCGTCAAAAGGATGGGATGGTAAATACAAAGGCAAGTACGTCAAGCCTGGTGTCTACTATTATGTGATAGAGGCGAAAGGCGCCGATGGAAAAGAGTATAAAAAGAAGGGAGATATAAACATATTGAGGAGTACAAGAACCGACAGGAATGAAACTACAGAATAAGATTGCAATTGTGGTGTTTGCGGTGACAATGCCGTTTATGCCAATGCTGGCGCAGGGCAACGCCGTGGCATATGCGCCTGTTATCCCAGAGAAAGTGCATTTCGCCGACAGGGTTGTCGATCTTGACAGAATCGATTTCTACGAGCGCATGGACAGAGAGATGATATCGTTTGCTTTTGGGCACACCAACACTCTTTTGACAATAAAACGAGCCAATCGCTATGCCCCTGGAATTGTGAAGATATTGAAGGAACAGGGCGTGCCTGAAGATTTGGTCTACTTGGCGGCAATTGAGAGCCATTATGATAACGCTGCTGTGTCAAGTGCTAAAGCTGTCGGTATGTGGCAGTTTATGCCGTCGACAGCAAAAGAATACGGTTTGGAAGTCAATGAATATGTTGACGAACGTTTGGATTGTGACAAATCCACCGTGGCGGCATGCAAATACTTTAAACGTGCTTATGCAAAATATAAATGCTGGCTTACCGTCGCCGCGGCATACAATGCCGGGATGGGGCGAATTTCCAAATCGCTGGAAACACAGGATGTGGAGCATGCGCTTGATTTGTATCTTAACAAAGAAACATCACGGTATATTTTCCGCTTGCTTGCAATGAAACTGATAATCGAGAATCCAGCAAGATATGGGTATGCGATAAAAGCGAACCAACTGTATCAACCGTTGGATTGCGACACATTTGTGGTGGCAGAGCCTGTAAAAGACTGGGTGCAGTGGTCGAAGGAGCACAATATTACTTATTCATTGCTTCGGGAATACAACCCGTGGATTCGGTCGGTATCGCTGCCGAATCCCAACAACAAAACTTATGTGGTTAAAATCCCGAAAGAAACAAGTTTGTACAGAAGCAAGCAGACATTAAAAACGTATAGAGAGAATTGGAGAAGATAAAAAAAAATGATGAAACGGACTGCGTGGCTGTTTACGGAGCCAGGGTCCATAATCTCAAAAATATAGATGCTTTTATCCCACACGATAAATTGACTGTTATCACGGGACTTAGCGGCAGCGGCAAGTCGTCGTTGGCGTTTGACACGGTTTATGCGGAAGGACAACGTCGTTATATAGAAACATTTTCGTCGTATGCTCGGAATATGCTTGGGGCTCTCGAACGCCCGGATGTGGACAAGATAACGGGGCTCTGTCCAGTAATTTCGATAGAGCAAAAAACGGTAAACAAGAATCCTCGGAGCACAATAGGCACAATTACTGAGGTCTATGATTTCTTGCGACTGCTCTTCGCCAGGATTGGAGAAGCCGTGTCATATAAAAGCGGAAAGCCCATGATAAAATATACAGAAGAACAGATTCTGGAATTGATATTGGGCAAGTTTGACAACCAAAAGGTGTTGATTCTCTCCCCGTTGGTCAATAACCGCAAGGGGCATTACAAGGAGTTGTTCGAACAGTTGCGCCGTAAAGGATATCTGAATGTGCGTGTTGACGGCGAGCTACAGGAAATCGTTGTGGGAATGCGTCTCGACCGCTATAAAAACCATAATATTGAACTGGTTGTAGACAAGCTGAAGGTGTCGGGCAAAGACAGTCAACGCCTTAAAGAAACAATTGCGGTTGCAATGAAGCAGGGCGATGGCGTTATTCAGGTTTTTGACGTGGAAAAAGGTGAAGGCTTTTTCTACAGTAAGTCGCTGATGGACCCGATAACAGGTCTGTCGTATAGAGAACCTGCACCACACAATTTTTCATTCAACTCAATGCAGGGGGCTTGCCCAAAGTGCAAGGGACTTGGCAGTGTGAATCTGATTGATGTGGACAAGATTATACCAGACAAATCAAAAACGATATATTCTGGGGGTATTCTGCCATTGGGTAGCTATTCAAACAACTTTATATTTTCACAGATTGCGGGAATTTGTGAGAAAGAGGGGTATTCTTTGAAAACGCCAATCAAGGATCTTTCGGAGAAAGCACTTGATGAGATTCTTAATGGAACGGACGAGGCTCTCGTCAATCCTGCAGGAATCGGCAGGGGGTATCAACCTACATATGACGGCATTGTGAAATATATCGAGATGCAGCAAAACGATGAAGTGTCGTCCAAAGCACAGAAATGGGCCGGGCAGTTCTACACTCCTACAGTGTGTCCGGTGTGTCATGGAGCAAGGCTCAACAGGGAGGCTCTGCATTATTTCATCGATGGTAAAAACATTGACGAGCTTGCCAATATGGAATTGTCTGACTTGAAGGAGTGGGTCGACACGGTGGAACAGAAATTGGACAAGCAACAACGGGTCGTGGCAAAGGAAATCTTGAAGGAGATTCGTTCACGGTTGCATTTCCTTAACGATGTGGGACTTGACTACTTGTCGTTGTCGCGCAGTTCAATGTCGCTGTCAGGAGGCGAGAGCCAACGCATACGGCTCGCCACGCAGATTGGCTCCCAACTGGTCAATGTGTTGTATATCCTGGATGAACCAAGCATTGGCCTGCATCAAAGGGACAATGACAGACTTATCCATTCGCTGAAGGAATTGCGCGACCTTGGTAATACTGTGGTCGTAGTGGAGCATGACAAAGACATGATGTTGGAATCGGATTATGTGATTGACATCGGACCCAAGGCCGGTCGTAAGGGTGGAAAAGTTGTGTTTGCCGGGACTCCTGAAGAGATGCTCAAAAGTGGCACGCTGACAGCTGGATATTTAAACGGCTCGTTGAAAATAGAAGTACCGGCAAAGCGAAGAAAAGGCAATGGAAAAAAACTGACGTTGAAAGGTTGCTCGGGCAATAATTTGAAAGATGTAGACTTGACTCTGCCTCTGGGCGCACTGATTTGCGTCACAGGAGTGTCGGGCAGTGGAAAATCAACAATCATTAACGAAACGCTTCAGCCGATTTTGAGTCAGAAATTCTATCGTTCGTTGAAAGAGCCGCTGCCATATAAAGCCATAAAAGGCATTGAAAACATTGACAAGGTGGTCACGGTTGACCAGGCGCCAATCGGAAAGTCGCCGAGGTCAAACCCAGCGACATACACCAATGTGTTTGCCAACATACGCAATTTGTTTGTGGAACTTCCGGAAGCCAAAATCAGAGGGTATAAGCCAGGACGCTTTTCTTTTAATATGTCGGGAGGACGTTGTGATGTGTGCAAAGGAAACGGCTATCGCTCGATTGAAATGAATTTTCTGCCAAACGTATTGGTGCCTTGCGAGGCTTGCCATGGCCAACGCTACAACAGAGAAACGCTTGAAGTCAGATTCAAGGGTAAATCAATAGCAGATGTACTCGACATGACAATAAATCAGGCTGTGGAGTTTTTTGAAAATATGCCGTCAATATTGTCGAAGATTAAGGTGCTTCAGGACGTCGGTCTGGGGTACATAAAACTTGGACAGCCATCAAGCACGCTGTCCGGAGGCGAGAGTCAACGAGTGAAACTTGCCACGGAATTATCAAAGAAGGATACAGGCAAAACGCTTTTTATCCTCGACGAGCCGACAACAGGATTGCATTTTGAAGACATCCGTATTCTCATGGGAGTGCTCAACAAACTTGTTGACCGGGGCAATACGGTATTGGTTATCGAGCACAACCTCGATGTCATAAAATGCGCAGACTACATTGTGGATATGGGGCCAGAAGGTGGAAAAAACGGGGGCAAAATCATTGCCGTCGGCACTCCGGAAGAAATTTGTGAGTCAAAAGATTCAATTACTGGAAAATTCCTGCGAAAGGAATTGATGAATCTGTGATTGTTTATTAAGTTTGTAAAAAATATAAGATATGGATATAGTAGAATTGATACAGAACAATGGCAAGTGCGGATTCTCTTTTGAGGTGTTGCCGCCACTTAAGGGAAAGGGCATTGTGCAGATTTATAATGCAATAGACAAACTGAATGAGTTTGATCCACTATACATAAACATAACGACCCATCGTAGTGAGTACGTGTTTAAGAGCAATGACGACGGGACGTACCAGCGAGTGTCGGAGCGGTCCAGACCGGGCACGGTGGCTGTGGCCGCTGCAATACAACAGAAATATGGCATTCCTGCCGTGCCGCACATCATTTGCAGCGGTTTCTCGAAAGTGGAAACAGAATATGCGTTAATCGACTTGAACTTCTTGGGCATAAACAATTTGCTTTTGCTTAGAGGCGACAAGGCGAAGCATGAGAACCGTTTTGTACCAAATGAAAATGGCCACGCTCATGCAAGTGAATTGCAGGAGCAGGTTAACAATTTCAACAATGGCTATTTTATAGATGGGACAAAAATGGATATAATGACCGACTCGCGGTTCTCGTATGGGGTGGCAGGCTATCCGGAGAAACATGATGAAGCCCCGAATATGGACATCGACTTAATGTTTTTGAAGGATAAAGTCGACAAAGGTGCTCGATATATTGTGACACAAATGTTTTTTGACAACCAAAAATATTTTGATTTCGTCGACAGGTGTCGGGCGATAGGCATAACTGTGCCGATTATCCCGGGCCTGAAACCCATTGTTACCGCTTCGCAGTTGACAATTCTTCCCAAGGTTTTCCATGTGGATTTGCCGACTGACCTGGCTACAGAATTGCTGAAATGCAAAGACAATGTGGAGGCAAAGCAGATTGGAGTGGAGTGGTGCACAATGCAAGCGAAAGAATTGATGGAAAGGGGTGTGCCAAGCATTCATTTCTATTCGCTCAATGCAACAGAAAGTGTTAGACAAGTAGCAAAATCTATATATTGATAAAAATGAAATTCAGTGATATAAAAGGTCATGACGACGTTAAACGCCGGTTGCGTGACATGGCGGATTCAGATCGGATTCCTCATGCTCTTTTACTGGAAGGAGAGGAGGGAATCGGCAAATTACAGATGGCGCTGACGTTTGCTCAGTATGTGCATTGCGAGCATCGCGTCGGGGGAGAGCCATGTGGCAAATGCCCGTCTTGTTTGCAGCACCAGTCAAACAATCACCCGGATTTGTTTTACGCATTTCCGATATTCAAGAAGGCGAGTGAGACGGTGTTTTGCGATGAATATATCACTGAATGGAACGAATTCTTGGCGCATAGCCGCTACCATTCGTTTGAAGACTGGCTTGGCTTTTTAAATCCCGGGACAAAGCAGCCGGTGATTTACAACTCAGAGGGTAGTCAGATTATACATAAAATCAGCGTGAAGTCATATTCGTCGCGCTATAAGATTATGATAATGTGGTTGCCTGAAAAAATGAAGGAAGAATGTGCAAACCGTCTGCTCAAAATGATAGAAGAGCCTTATGAAAACACGGTTCTGCTGTTTGTCAGCAACAAGCCAAATGAAATATTGCCCACGATATATTCCCGCATTCAACGTGTTGGGATGAAGCGTCTGTCTGACAGTCTTGTGGCAGAATGTTTGACGCAATCGCTCGCCGTTGATTCTCAGACGGCAATGTCGTTTGCGGCGTTGTCTGAGGGAAGTGTCACAAAGGCAATGGGGCTTATGGATTCCGCAGCCGACAATGCAATGTTTCTTGACATGTTCAAGCAGCTGACACGAATGGCTTATCTTCGTGATGTGCGTGGATTGAAGGTCTGGTCGGAGGAGGCTGCCGATATGAAACGGGAAAAGAATGTCTTGTTCCTGACATATTTAAGTCGCTTGTTCCGCGAGAATTTCATCTACAACATAGGCAACAGATCATTGAATTACCTCACTCCGCAAGAAGAGCAATTCAGTGCAAAGTTTTGCCCGTTTGTCAATGAACGCAATGTCGAAGCCATTGAAAACGAAACCGCTCGTGCGGCATCCGACATCGCAAGAAATGCAAATGCAAAAATCGTAATGTTTGATTATGCTGTCAAAATGGTGGTGGCATTAAGAATGTAGATTCCTGTAGATATGAAACCATTCCTTAAGAAAGTTGCCGATGTCTACGCCCTGAATGAGGCTGACAGGTTATATAAATATTGTTTCGTGTTGCCCAATAGGCGCAGCCGTGTGTTCTTTGAGTCGTATTTGTCGGATGCGTTGAACGACAAGCATTCGATATTCCCGGAGTTGACCACTATATCAGATTTTATCGATGAATATTCCGATTTGGTTGAAGCAGGACGTGTGGAGCAGTTGTTTTTGCTGTATCAAGCATATCGCACACTTGCGGAGCGCGACCAAAAGCAGTATGACGACTTTGACCACTTTCTGCATCTTGGCGATATGCTATTGAATGACTTCAATGACATCGACCGTTATATGGTTGATGCGAAGGAGCTGTTTTTCAATATGCGTAATCTGGAAAATATAAAAACGGATTATCTTTCAGACGAACAAATTGCTGTCATCAAGGAATATTGGGGCGTTGACAAAAAAGAGGTGAAAGAAGATTCTCTGTTTGTCCAGTCGTCATATGTAAACCTGTGGGACAATATGTATGAGCTGTACAACTCTTTCCTACAGGCCCTTGAGGAAAAAGGATTGACGTATGGAGGGCAGAGTTACCGCCGCGTCGCTGAGAAAATCAACAAAATGGGTGCGGATGATTTCAATTTTGAAAGGATTATATTCGTTGGATTCAGCACTTTGTCCAATGCGGAAAGAATGATATTCGAGAGGTTTAAAAAACTTGGAATAGCGGATTTTTATTGGGATTTTGAATCGGTATTTCTGGACAAGGACAATAAAGGCTCTTATTTCTTAAATCAATACATTCCGGAGTTCAAGTCGATATATGATATAATGGACAGCAAGCCGACAGTGCCCAACATCAACATATTGTCTGTTCCGTCAGGCTCCGGTCAAGGGCTTGTTGTCAGATCTGTGCTGGAGCAGCTTGTTGCCGAAAACAAACTTGACGTCAGCGATGCTGTAAATACGGCAATTGTCTTGCCCGAGGAAAAATATGTCAATTCGGTGCTCGACTCCGTGCCGGAGAAGTTCAAGTCGATCAACATTACTATGGGTATGTCGGTCGGACAGAGTCCTATCGCTTCTTTTTTGACGAATTTGGCCAATCTGGAACATCGCAAGAAGGAGCTTAAAGGGGAATTGTCGTATTTCTATGAGGATGTTGAGATGTTGGCGTCTCATCCGTATGCAGTTATGGTTGGCGGCACAGGAATCAATGACTTGGTAGGAGAAATTCATCGTAAAAATGCATACTTCGTACCAAAGTCGATGATTGCCGAGGGCGGCCGGGATTTGTCTGATTTGTTTGGCATAAATGAAGAAGAGCCAATGGTGTATGTTGAACGGATTCTGACCCGCATCAATAGTGCATTGGAAAAGGATAAGAACAATTTGATTGAGCGTTATTTTGTTGTGCAATACATGCAGGCCCTCAATCAGATAAAGACCGTTATAAATAAATTCAACGTGCATGTAGAAAAGCAATCGTTGTTTTTCCTACTGTCGCGCACAATGTCGGGGGCAATTGTGCCATTTGAAGGAAAACCGCTGCACGGATTGCAGATAATGGGCGTGCTGGAGACGAGGTCGTTGGATTTTAAAAATATCATAGTCCTGTCGATGAACGAGAAGGTGTTTCCGACAAAACATTATACGAAATCGTTTATTCCCAACAGTATTCGCTCGGCATATGGCTTGTCGACGTTTAAATATCAGGACTCGATGTATGCATATTATTTCTTCCGAATGATAAGTCGTGCGGAGAATGTGTTTCTGCTTTACGATTCGCGAGTGCAGGGAGTGTCGAGCGGGGAGGAATCGAGATATATCAAACAGCTTGCTCAGGTTTACAATCGTGGACGCAATCATCAGGTGATTTACGATTATTCGGTTTTCGCCATTGAAGAGCCCTCAATTTCAATCCGCAAAACGGACCGTATAATGAGTATCTTGAATGATTTCAGGTCGACCGAAGACAAAGATAATATAAGATATCTTTCAGCAAGTTCAATTAATACATATCTGGACTGCCAGTTTAAGTTCTATTTGCAGAAGGTGGAGGGCTTTCAAGAGGAGGACTCGGTTACGGATTTCATAGACAGCTCAACATTCGGCACTGTGGTGCATGGTGCAATGGAAAAGCTCTATGGCCGTGAGCTAAGGCACATTGACTCCGCATTCTTTGACCGCTACCTGAGAAATAAAAATAAAACTTATGTTGAGACAATAGAACTTGAGAAGGTTGTGACGTATGCTGTCAATAAATATTATAAGCGCCTTGATGAGTCACGATGCTATGAGAAGCCTACCGACGAAGCTGATTTGATTGCAAAAATTGTAATGTATTATGTAAAAAATGCATTAATTCAAGACCATCGCCTCGGTGCGTTTGACTATGTGGCGAGTGAGAAGGAATTGGCATTTAATTGGGATATGGGCGATGGCGTGTCGTTCAATTTTAAATGCTTTATAGACAGAATCGACTTTGTCGAAGGCAAACTGCGTATTGTTGATTACAAGACCGGTTCGGACGATGTGCAAATAAGCAAGCCTGATGATTTTGAGGACTTGTTTGCTCCGGATTCGAATGGGGCGCATAAAAAAGCTCTTTTGCAACTGCTGCTATACTGCAACGCATATGCAACGCATGAGCATTATGCAGATGACATTACACCTGTTGTATATAAGTTCAGAGATGTGGATAAATGTCTGAATGGAAAGTATGATATACAGCAATCCTATCTTAAGGGCAAGTCAATAAGATATAAACCAGTAGACGGGTATTTGAACGATTTGAAAAATGACAAGTTCTTGGAACGGATCAGGAAAGTCATACGTGATATTTTTGACAGGGACGTGCCGTTTGTGCAAACCGAGCACAAAAATAGATGTTTGTATTGTCAATTCAATAAAATTTGCTCACGCAGTGAAGATTAGACGCAAATATTTTGTGCCATTGCGAAAAAAAGCGTATCTTTGTGCCGCTTTTTAAGGATTCCATGTGTGATGGGAAGTTAAGGAGCAAAGCACTTAATTTTGAGTAACACAAATTTTAAAAAACAATGAAAACTTACAATTTATCAGCTCAGCCAAGAACAGAGATTGGCAAGAAAGCATCAAAATTGTTGCGTAACGCAGGTCTTATCCCAGTTGGTTTGATTGGTGGTGAGCGAGTTGACCTTCCATATGCAGGCGCATTGAAAGAAGGCGAGCGTGTAGTAGACCTTGGCAACAACAAGGGTATCATCGTTACAAGCCTTGCTGTAAAGGCAGAGGATGTTCGTAAATTGATCTACACTCCGGAAATCTTCGCAATTGATTTGGATGTTAACGGAGCTAAAAAGACTGCAATTCTTAAGGAAATCCAATTCCACCCAGTAAAGGATGAGATTCTTTATATCGATTTGCTCGAAGTAAATGATAAGAAACCGGTAGTAATCGAGGTTCCTGTTAAGTTGGAAGGTCACGCCGAGGGTGTTAAAGCCGGTGGTAAATTGAGCCTTTCTATGAAGAAACTTAAGGTTAAAGCAGTTTATACAAACATCCCAGAGCGTTTGGTTATCAACGTTGACAACTTGGGTCTTGGTAAGACAATGCAGGTTGGCGATCTTAGCTTCGAAGGTCTTGAATTGACAAATGCAAAGAACGCTGTTGTTTGTGCAGTTCAGTTGACTCGTGCCGCTCGTGGTGCCGCTCAAGCTGCTGCCGCTGCTGCGAAATAAACTAAGCCAGCAAGATGAAATATCTTATTGTAGGATTGGGTAATATTGGTGCTGAGTATCAAGAAACCCGCCACAATATGGGATTTATGATATTGGATGCTTTTGCCAAAGCATCCAATATTGCTTTTGAGACCAAGCGATATGGCGATGTTGCTGAGACTCGGGTCAAAAATAAACAACTGCTGTTGCTTAAACCATCGACCTACATGAACCTAAGTGGCAACGCTGTAAAGTATTGGATGGACAAGGAGAATATCCCATTGGAAAATGTTTTGGTTCTTGTCGACGATCTGGCTTTGCCGCTGGGAACAATACGCATTAAAGGAAAAGGGAGCGATGCGGGGCATAATGGCTTGAAAAACATTGCGCAGATGCTCGGCTCTCAAAATTATGCCAGATTGAGATTCGGCATTGGCAACGATTTCCCCAAAGGCACACAGGTGGATTTTGTTCTCGGGCATTTCTCGGCTGAAGAAAAGAAACTGCTGGAGCCAAGAATTGAAGTGGCGGTGGAGGCGATGAAAACATTCTGCCTGTCAGGCCTTGGCTTTGCAATGAACAACTACAACAATAAGTAGAGAATACATGAAATAGGCATAAGCGGGTCGTGGACGTGTTGTCTGCGCACTCGCTTTTATTTAGTCGTCCCTTAAGAACATCTTTTTTTAGGTCTTCTATTTTGTTCAAATATGTGCAGGAACATACATAATACGAAATAAAAGCACTAACTTTGCAGGGCAAGATTATTAACCAACTAATTCAAAAGAATTGGTTTTAAACCATAGCTTAGAATGGCACTATCATTGTCTGCAGAACAAAAAAATTTAAGATCGTTATTCATAAACGATGACAGATATATCGTCCCTTCTTTTCAACGGCCTTATAGGTGGACTAAAAATGAGGTTAAACAACTATTTGATGATATTACACAGGCATTTAGTTCAAATGAAGACTATTTTGTAGGTAATATCGTAATTGCTCGCGGAAATGATGATAGATCAAAACCCCAGATTATTGATGGACAGCAGCGCATTTTGACATTATGGATGTACTTAAAAGTTCTGGCAATTCTTACAAATGTTTCGCGACTTGATGAAATGCTATCCATAAGAGATTGGGAAGATGAAAAGGTTCTTTCCAAAATATATTCTTTAGTTTTCGAAGAAGCTGATCAGTCTGGTATCGAAGAAGTCTTAGTTTGGGATAAGGAAGATTTTAAAACAAGAACAAAAGGACTACCTAAACTCGGTCTAATCCAATCAAATGCTGTATATATATATAAATGGATGCAAGAATATTTTGACAGATTGGATAATACCAAACAGACAGAATTTTGGAAATATTTTATTGACAGAATATACTTATTGCCGATAGCTTTAGATGGTAAAGATCTGGCTGAGGCGACATCCCGTGCGCTAACAATCTTTGAAACAATTAATAATAGAGGGTTAGACTTAGCTGATGCAGATATCTTAAAGGCAAAACTTTATGAAATGGCTACTAGCGTGAAAGAAGGTAATGTTTTCATTGACCAATGGAAGTGCTTTAGTCAAAAGTGTATAGAATTAAGTGTTCCTGTAAATGATGTATTTAGATACTATTTAAGAATCATACGAGCAAAGAACAATCAGACAACTTCAGAACCAAATCTAAGAAATTTCTTTTTGAAAAATGAGATTTCTCCATTCAAGACGAAGGAATGGAAAAGTATTATGGCAGAATTAAATTTAATCGGTGATACTTTGGAAAGCATAGACTCGTTAAAGAGTTCATCGGTAAAGATGGCACTTTTGTATCAGGTTTTACAAGAGCATTCAAGTGCCATTCCTTTATCTGCCATGGTTGTATATATATATTCCATCATGGAATCAACTAATAAACTGGAAGAAAAGAGGGTTGTACGATTTTTAGAAACACTAATAAAAATATGTTACACCTATGACCTATCTCAGGATATAAAGTATAAAATCTTTGATATAAATGCTCGGGTAATGAATAATAGACCATTAGTATATCAAGCTAGTGGAATTACAGAAGAATTCTTTGACGAAAGGCGTCGTCTAAGAAATGGATTAGTTATACTTTATCATTATCTTATTGAAAATAACTGGAAGAAATTTCCTATCGATTCTCTTGTACGAGTAGAACGCATCGTCCGTCAAAATGACACCATAGCACATCCTGATTGGCCGAAAGACAACATTGATAAGGATATTGAAAGTATGGCTAATTTCTCAATCATTGATTTTTCTAAAAGCTATAAATCTTTGCAAGAAAGAAGCCATGCATATAATTCATCCAGTCTAACTTCTGTCTCTGGCATTCTAAAGGGTAAAACATATTATTCATATAATGATTTTACATATCGAAGGAATGATATGAAAACTGTTCTTACAGAATTCTTAACTCAATCTGAAAGTGAAAAGAATTACAATATCAAATTTTAAGGGGATAAAATCTCTAAAAGATTTGTGTTTATATAAGAGTCTCCAAGGTGGGGGTGAAAAAGAAGTAAATCTTTTGCTGTATGCTGAAAATGGAGGTGGCAAGACTTCTATTTCTGAGGCTATAAGATTAGTTTCTTTTGCAAATGTTATTGAGAATGAAGTGATAGGTGCTAATATTGTAGATGAAGAACGAGAAGCAGCTAAAAGAGATTGGCTAACGGAATATCTACATAATAAGTCTACAGAATCATTTGAGATAGAAATTGATGGGTTTAAATTTTCATCAATTAACGCAGAAGTATTAGCTAATGCCAATATTTCTGTACTGGACAGAACCCAACTTGTTCCTTCTTCTAAAATTGATATTAAACAGATTATAAGTAGGACACATTTTGAGGGTATAAGTTCATATGAAGAGTTATTTTCACCAGTAGCAATTGAATTGGTTTTAAGCGAAGTTAATGCTATGCTTAAAGAAGAATTTAGGGAAAACATTGAGGTCGTAAGAGTTGAAACTGTTGAAAGTATCGTTGGGATAAAAGGAATTCATGATGGCATTATCACAGAAAATATTGATAGCAAACTAAATGAATCAAATCAAAATTTAATCAAGATCTTAATCTTTATCAATTACTTAACCTTGTTGCCACCCACACAAGATGGTACCAAACGTTTCGTTGTATTGGATGATATAATGTCAAGCCTTGATTTGGCAAATCGTATTATTTTAGCCCGCATTATCATTAAATTAGGTAATGATTATCAGTTATTGGTAATGACACACAATGTGGGATTCTATAATATGATTAAACATCTTGCTGCAAGTAATAACGTATGTGAAAACTGGCTTTTTTCATCTTTGTATACGTATGATGAGAATCATATACCATATTCAGTGGATAATGAAGATACGGTTGATGAATTGTTAAAAAAACATGGTGGAGTTATTCTTCCCACAAATGGAGATGCCGTGAATGCTATGCGTAAAAAATTTGAGAATTTATTGCATGAGTTTGGCAAGATTCTAATTCTTGGAATACAAGAAGAAACTTCTGATTTAATTGATAAAATAAGTATGAATAATAGCAACTTATATTGTTATGTAGAAGGGAATAATATTTTAACTCATTTTGACCTAATTAGAAATATTTCCACTTTAACGAATTGCTGTCCAGCATCGCAATTAAAATCAAGGATTAATAATGTTTTTCAAAAATATAATAACAATAATATGTTCCCATGGATTTCTGAGACGGTACAGCACCTTCGTACTTATCAAAAAGTTATTTTACATCAAGGGTCCCATGATCAATGTGGAACACTACCAGCTATTTCTTCAAAAGAAATTACAATAACATTAGATCTAATGAAGAAACTTGAGAAAATAACAAATAGGAGTTCAACAAGTTATCCGTATTTTATTTGATACATATGCAAGATAAATAAAACCTTACAAAATAAGTCGCTTATATTGTAATTTCATTGGATGACATTACATTGGTTTTATTATTGACTCAATGAATGAGATTTCTTCATTGGACAGATGGTATTTGGCATAAAGTTGTTGGTCTATGTTAGTAACAGATTTTGTCCAATCAATATCGCTATCTGAGGTAAAATCTTGAAGAGAAACAAATTGGAATACATCACGTGCATTGTCTTGTGTTTTCTTTTTTAGCCATTAGTATCCCTTTAAAATCGGGACCAGTTAAACATTAATCAAATAATCCCGGAAAGAAGGGACAATCGAGTTCTTTGACATTATTGAAATCAGTCCTTTTGAAGATATCAACGAGTGGTGTCTTATCCATAAGAGAAATGCTTAGAATCTGAAGAACCTCATAAGTTGATCGCTTGCAAATCATGTTGCCTTGATAGCAACAAGGCAATAGGCTATGATTGTCGATGAGATTTGAGATGTGGAAGAAAGCTGGAACCTGAGATTCGAGGTCGTATAACACATATGCTCTTACTCCTCCATTCTTCTTACGGAACTTTGCCCACCATAAGACCGACAAATACAATGGAATTGTCGTTGAGTCGAAGGCATACACATTGCCTTTCAACTTGAAGATATCCGTTACCAGTTTCTTTCTGGCTTGATCTATCATATAGAAAGCAAAGTCTTCAAAGATACGGTAGTCACGATTCTGATTGGCAGAAGCAAATGTCTTTTTCGCAATAGGCTTACGCCCTAATCCAAGATGGTATGGTATTGCTTTGCTCTATGTGCTTCAAAAGCAACAATCAGATCTCGCAAACTCTCTCGATTACTCAGTTGACCAAACATCATTGCAAGCAACTGATTCCGCTATGTGAAATGATTCACATAGCGGTTTCCATCATACTTGTCAACCAAATGGCGAACTTGTTATTGTCGATAAATTCTATCAATTGGGCGAAAACGTATTTGCTTTGTTCATCGTGCAGTATTATAGATAACTGCAAAAGTACAAATTCAAATCGTTGCACCCTTGAAATCTCTTGCAAAAGACTGTATTTAAATCAATTCAAAGAACGATTAGTCCACTTTAACGGGACAGTAGTGATCTCATTACTTTTCTCGCAGCAGGCTTCGGTAGCCAATGTAATTCCTGTGTTGTAGGAATAAGCTGATACAATATCCGGACTACGCCCATTGTCCTGTACGGTACCGCGCTCGGCTTTGCCATCCACGCAGATTATTTCCTTGCCGCAATCGTTTTTGAGCAGTTCACCGTGAAAGACTTCTACAAAACGCTGCATCCTGTCTGCCATGGCCAGCTCGTCAATGCCGTTATCCACACGGCAAAGAGTCGCTTCGGAAGGAACACCGTTCCTTAACATACCCATTTTGCGGAATTTATCAAGATTGTATTTGCCGAACTCCATTATCTGGGCACGTCCAATGCACCCCGACGCACGTCCAAGGATAATCAGCATGATGATGTCATCAAGCCTGTGACGAATATTTCCTTTTCCTGACCTTCTAAAATCAGGGATGGAGGAGGAAAATTCCTTCAACCTATACAAAATACTACCTCGTGAGCCGAATTTATTTACTACTTTTGTAATCTGATTGTGTGCATCCGCTTCAATCGAAAGAACTTGGTCGAGTGGCTTGATTTGATTCATAACAGTTTGATTTTCACCTATAAAGTTACGAAAAATCTGCCATTCGACCTATTTATTTAAGTACTTATTTTGCTGAAAATCAAAGAAATCCGTATCATCGGAAGCATATCTGTCAACCATCAAATTGCCTCATGAATTATAAACCGCAGGAGTAAGAATCACCCTCACAACCCAAGGAAACACTCGCTATAAAATAACAACATTTTTAAGTGAGCAACGAAATCTTAAATGAAAGAGCCGTGTCTCTTAAACCCAAATCGGTCAATAGAAGTGGAATAATTTGTGGTCAAATCTGCTATATATTGACAGTGAGTTATTTATGAAACCTATTTTCTAATGGCGGTCATTAGAGATTACTGTTGGCAAAAGGTTTATAATCAAGTGGTTACAAAGTAAACCACAAAAATGACCGTACTAATGACGAACTATATTAAAATCCAAATAAAAAAGAAACAAAACTCACATTTCCCTCAGATTATTTAATGTAATTGTCCGTATCTGCTCTTTATGTTCAGTTTCTTCCACGCCACTCATCCATCTTCCTCCATAATGAGATTAGTATTTGTCAGATGTCAGCATTAGGTTTCGTGGAAATATAGCCATCAATGTATGATGAATTTGATGTCACAACAGGAATGCCTGTCGAATAAGTTTGTCCGCCACAGCTATCATGGCCAGTTTTCCTGACTTTCCGTTGCTTCTCAGCCGTTGGTAGCATTCCCTGCATGCCTTGTTGTGCCGGCTTGCCGACCATGCCGCAACATACAGCATTGAACGCAGGTTCTCATCCCCGTTTCGGTTGATATGCCCTCGTATGTTGATGCTTGTGCCGGATCGTTCAATGGTGGGGCAAATGCCTGCGAAACGTGAAAGCTGCTTTGCGTTGTCAAAATAAGTGAAGCCGCCAGTGGCTATAATGAGTGCGCTGGCAAGGGTCACACCTATACCCGTGATGGATGTGAGGGCTTTCAACTGTCCGGCGAAAACCTCGGATACAACCTCCTCCATTTCCTGTTGCATATCTTTTCAAGGAATGCCATGGTCTGTTTCAGCGACTGAATACACTTTTTGTCCTTAACTGGCAGAGGCTCAAGCGACGTATAAAGGTTTTTCGTTGCCGTCAACTGCTTTTGAAGTTGACGTATGACTGTTTTTTCTGCTTAAGCAGCATAATCTGTTCGGACGGGAACTTGTATGGTTCCGGCTTGAAACGTTCGCCGAAATCTGCAATAAGGCATGCGTCCTTGGCATCTGTCTTTGTGACAGACAACATCACGCGGGCATAATTCTTTATTTTCTTGGGATTAACAAGGCTTGCCCTTCAAGAAGATAAAGAAGCAGGAAACAGTAGTTACCCGTTGCTTCCATCACGCAATGATGGGTGTCACTGGACAGTTTTGAAATGAATCTGCGGATGCCCTTGATGTCATTTTGGAAAGTCTCGGTACGATAACCTCTCTCTACCGGGAAAGCAGCTACGAAGGTCGCTTTGCTAATGTCAATGCCTATGTATTTCATATTATTATTTTTTTGTCAGGAGCTACATCTTTTGCACTTACGTCGCAAACTCGGGGTCAGTCTTGCCGCCACAACGAACTATCCAGTCTTCAGATGTAAAAGCATGGGGACCGAACGTCATTAACGGTTTTTACCTTACGATTCTCTGCCTTATTCCATGCTTGTGATACCTGATATTTGAAGATAAATCTATTCAATAATATTGAACTGTGCAAATGTACGACCGATTTGGGTTCAAAAGAGCGATGAAAGCTCTTTTGGGTATGCTTCAAAAAATATGCGAGATACTGTGCTTGAACAATATCTCGCAAAAATGGGCTTTTTAAGGAGCGACTATTTATTACACCTTCGAAGAATATAATATCGTTTTCATAGTCTGTGACTTTGCTTCCGTCTCCGACCATTCCGAATCTTCGTCGGAATCAACCGTCAGCCCTCCTCCACAGAATAAGATTTGGCTGTCTTTGTCAAATGTCAAAGATCGAAGATTAACAAAGTAGTCAAAGCCAGATGACGTGACCGGTCCAAGGTATCCGCCATAATACGTGCGCGGATGTGATTCTATTTTCGAAATGGCTGTTTTTGCAATGGCGGTAGGCAAACCGCAAAGGGCAGGGGTGGGATGCAGCTCACTGACCAGCAATTCAGCGGCATTCATAGAGACAACGTTTGCGGCAAACCTATTGCAAAGGTGTGCCACGCGTCCGGCTGTCAACGTCGTTCTTGGAAATTTTGTGTATGTTATGCCGTTTCTGAGAAATATGTCCTCTATGTAGTCGGCCACATATCCCTGTTCTTGAATCTCTTTTATGCCCCATTCTTTGTCGTTGTCAGCAGCAAGTCTTGTTCCCGCCAACGCCATAGTGTAGAACTGGGAACCATGAAAGCGAGCCAATGTCTCAGGCGAAGCGCCAGCCCATGCTCCTGTTTCTTGAGCATTGAAGATGAAGATAAAAGCCTGAGGGTATTTTTCTGCCATCTGCTGAAAGGCCAATCCCCAATCAATTGTTGGATATTCGCATTTGATTACTTTGGAGAGTACGATTTTTTCAAGAGAGCCATTTCGCAATGCTTTCATGCATTGCTGAAAAGAAGAAGCATATTCTTTGCGTGTCGTTTCTGAGAAATCACAGATGGATTCGGTTGACGCCTTGATGCAAAAATCAGTCCCGCAATTGCAGAAATCGTAAGCATTCAGACCCTTGTGGATGAATACGCTTGGGAGTCGGAAATCATCGAATGGCGAGACTTTAAAACCTTCAGATTCGCATGTTTGGCTGGTTATAGGTGCCGAAAAATGGTAAAGCCTATCGTCTGGGAGACGATAGGCGTAGAATGTGATATTGTTTTTTATAGCTTTATTTATGGCTTTCCGCAATGTCTCCATCAGAAGTCTTTCAGTCTTGCCATTAGCTCGAAAGGTAGAGCGTCAGTAATCTCAACATCATAGAAATTTCCGACTGTCAACCGGTTATCCTTGTCAATCAGCACTTCAGGATCAACCTCTGGAGAGTCAAACTCTGTACGACCGACAAAATAGTCGGGCTCTTCACGGTCGATGACAACAGTCATTGTCTTACCGATTTTAGATTGGTTGGATTCCAAGGCTACATCTTCCTGGATTGTCATAATTTCCTCAAGGCGACTTTCCTTAACTTCTTGCGGAATGCTGTCAGAGAAATGTTTGGCGGCATAGGTGTCGTCTTCCTCACAATATGCGAAGGCTCCCATACGTTCGAATTTAGCTTCTTTGACAAACTCTTTAAGCTCATCAAACGCTTCTTCTGTTTCTCCAGGGAAGCCCACCATCAGAGTGGTGCGAATGTGTATCCCAGGCACTTTTTCACGAATGGTGCGTATTAGCGCGAGAGTTTCCTCTTTTGTGATGTGGCGGCGCATATTTTTCAATACATCGTTGTTGATGTGCTGAAGGGCGATGTCAAGGTAGTTGCACACATTGGAATGTCTTGCCATTACGTCCAAAATCTCATACGGGAATTCGGAAGGGTAGGCATAGTGCAGCCTAATCCATTTGACTCCGTCAATTTCCGCCATCCTGTCGATAAGTTCCGGAAGGGCAAGCCGCTTGTATATGTCAAGACCGTAGGACGACAAGTCCTGGGCAATGACGTTGAATTCTTTTACTCCTTTTCCCACCAACATTCTTACCTCTTCAAGGATTTCTTCAATAGGACGCGACTTGTATCTGCCAGTAATCAGTGGAATTGCACAGAATGCACAAAAACGATTGCAGCCCTCGGCAATTTTGAGATATGTGTAATGAGAGGGGGTGGTTATGACTCTATCGTAAGGCATTGTCGCAGGATTGCGCTTGATTATGTCGGATACAATGTTTATCCAATCAAACTTGCCATAGATTCTGTCTATTTCAGGAATCTCGGCCAATAAGTCGTCGCGATATCTTTCAGACAAGCATCCCATAACATAGAGCTCCTTTATGCGACCTTCGTTCTTGGCCTCGGCATAGGTCAATATCGTGTTTATTGATTCTTCTTTGGCATCGCCTATAAATCCGCATGTGTTTATGATAACTATGTCGCCATCTACGTTGTCTGAATTGTGGAATGCTTGAAAACCAGAAAGCTCCAATTGCTTAAGAAGGCGTTCTGAATCTACGAGATTTTTTGAGCATCCAAGCGAAATGACATCTATACGTTTTTTATTCATTTCAAACCGTTCTGATTAAGAAAACAAAGAATCAACAAATTCTTTTTTGCGGAAAATCTGCAAATCCTCGAGTCCCTCACCAAGACCGATATATTTGACTGGAATCTTAAACTGGTCGCTTATGCCAATCACTACGCCACCTTTGGCGGTGCCATCGAGTTTGGTTATAGCCAATTCGTTTACCTCTGTCGCAGCAACAAATTGTTTTGCTTGTTCAAATGCATTTTGCCCAGTAGAGCCGTCAAGTACCAGAAGCACTTCGTGAGGTGCGTCGGGAACAACTTTCTGCATAACATTTTTAATTTTCGAGAGCTCTTTCATCAATCCCACTTTGTTGTGCAAGCGTCCGGCTGTGTCGATTATCACAACATCTGCACCGGAGGCTTTGGCCGAGCTTACGGTGTCAAATGCGACCGACGCAGGGTCAGAGCCCATTTGCTGCTTGACAACAGGCACATCTACCCGTTCGCCCCATATCTGCAATTGTTCAATGGCTGCCGCACGGAATGTGTCGGCGGCTCCCAAAACGACTTTGTTGCCCGCCTTCTTGAACTGGTATGCAAGTTTTCCGATAGTAGTCGTTTTTCCAACCCCGTTTACGCCCACAACCATTATTACATATGGCTTTTTGTCGGACGGAACGGAAAAGTCGGGAGTGTCGGCATTGTTGTTTTCCGCAAGCATTTCTGTTATTTCATCACGAAGCAGCGTATTCAGCTCCGATGTCGATACGTATTTATCGCGTGCAGCGCGTTTCTGCAGTCGGTCTATAATCTTGAGAGTCGTTTCCACACCAACATCAGATGTTATAAACACCTCTTCCAGATTGTCCAGAAAATCATCATCGATTTTGGACCTGCCGGCAACCGCCCGCTTAAGCTTGTCAAACAAACCTTGCTTGGTCTTTTCCAAGCCTTTGTCCAACGTTTCTTTCTTTTCCTTGCTGAAGAAATTAAAAAATCCCATATATATTACATTTTTTATTCAGATTATATTAGCGGCCGCCCTGTATGTTTGTTGCGGTCTGCTTTATTTGCTTACGTGCCAATTGCAGTTTGCGAGCAAATTTAAGTCTCATATTAGCGGCGTCATGGGCTGCCGTTATTGCGGTCGCATAATTGACAACATTCTTAATAGCGCTCTTTTCCTTCTGTGAAAGCACTTGTTTGTAACTCTTTGAACCGTTGACAAATTTAATAGTTATTGGAAGTGCTGTATTCTGAGCGATGAAAGAAAGAAAATCCCCACATTCCTGAGCGTTGAACGTGACAAGCTCAACATTCTGTCCATTATCGTTATAACGGTAGTTTCTTGAGTTTGAGGGCGGTACGTTGCCAGTAGCGACGTTGGCGGTGTCGGCTATGGCGCAAATCCGCGTATGTCTGATGCGATGTCCTCTCAATGAAGACAGGAGGGAAATGTCTCCGTGTTCTGCAACCCTGGCAACAATTCCTGTTACAGAAGGGATTCCGTCGTCGGGCATAGTTTTGTCAACAAAATATCCTTCTACCATATCTGCACTCTTTACAAACTTAAGATTGTGCTTTATAGAGTCTGCCGCAGCCATACTTTGCTCAAGGACTTTCTCGTTTGCAATGCTGTCTGCCAAAGTCCTCTTTTCTGTAATCATAGTTTGTATATGCATTGCTTTACGTTGCACATCGATCAAACCAGGATATGTTTTCATCAAAGAATCAATCATCAACATCGCATTGTCGTAGTCCTTTCCGGCATACATACTTTTTATTTCCGACATTATTTGTTCTGCTTTCTCCGAATCCTCTGCCTGCTTGCTGTTGCCACAGGAAAACGAACAAAACAGGCATGCTGAAAGTAGCGTATATTGAAATATATGTTTAATTGTTGCGTCTAACATCTTTTACTCCTTTTATTGCTGTTATTTTCTTTATCAGATTATTGAGTGAAACAGTGTCGTTGACTCCGACGACAAGACGCCCTTGAAACAATCCGTCATTCGAGTCGATGGCAATGCTACGCAAAGATACACTTTTTTCTTTAGTTATTAAAGACGTTATGTTGTTAACAATGCCAATGTCATCATTGCCAATGATGCTTAACGGCACTGCAAATTGGTTGCCGCCGACAATTTCACTCCATGCTGCCTTGATGGTGCGGTATGGATAGCGGTTCATCAGATGGCGTGCATTGGGGCAGCCGCGCTTATGGATTTTTATGGCGCCGTCGCTTGCTATAAATCCCATAATATCGTCACCTTGAATAGGCATACAGCATTTTGAAAACTTGAAATTTATTCCCTTTATGCCTTCTCCAACAATCACCACGTCGCTGGATTCGGAGCTTGACAGTGTAGGCGGTTGCATAACAAATTCTTGCGCGGAGCGACTGGATGCAATCTGTTGGGTCTCGTCTTCTTTTTCTTTTAAAGCGACATAATTGTCCACAATTTGCCCGATGTCAAGTTTTTCACTTGATATCTCGTTATAGAAGTCTGTGGCGGTTTTGTATCCAAGCCGTTTTATTACTTTTGTCAGAATGGCTTCTTCTATTTCGATTTTCCGATTCTTGAAACGTCGTTGGAGCAATTCCTTAGCAAACTCCGCTGAACGGTTGCTTATTTCGTTAAGCGATTGGCGGATTTTATTTTTTGCCTTGGAGGTCGTCACTATGGAAAGCCATTGCTGCTTTGGCTGCTGTGTGGATGATGTCAGGACTTCGACAGTGTCGCCGTTTTTCAACTCATAATTAATCTTATGTGTTTTGCCGTTGACTTTCCCGCCAATGCAGGTGCAGCCAATCTTTGAATGTATGGCGAATGCAAAGTCAAGAATTGTGGCTCCAAGAGGCAGTCTGAACAAGTCGCCCTTAGGAGTAAATATAAATACTTCCTTATCGTAGACGTCCATATTCATCTTTTTCATTATTTCGGGAGTGTCTTTTCCCGATGTTTCAAGAAGATCGCGAACGTTTGCCATCCAATCATCGAGACTTTTCTCGCTCTTCACACCTTTATACTTGAAATGGGCAGCCAAACCCTTCTCTGCAATTTCATCCATACGCTGCGTGCGTATTTGAACCTCCACCCAGCGTTGGCCTGGACCGGTTACCGTAGTATGCAGCGATTCGTATCCGTTCGATTTTGGAATAGATATCCAATCCTTCAATCTCGAAGGGTTCGGCTTGAACATGTCTGTCACAATGGCAAAGGCTTTCCAACAGTCGCTTCTCTCGTTTTTAAGAGGGGTGTCGATAATGATTCGTATGGCAAACAGATCATAGATGTCTTTGAGTTCCGCATTCTGTTTCCTCATCTTGTTCCAAATGGAATAGATGGACTTGGTGCGCCCTTTTATCTCAAATTTGAAGCCGTCATCCTCAAGCTTCTTTTTAATCGGAGCGATAAACTCGGCAATATATTTGTCTCGTTCCTGCTTTGACTCATTGAGCTTATGGGCGATTTGTGTATATAAATCTCTGTTTGTGTATTTCAGAGACATGTCTTCTAATTCCGACTTGATTTTATAAAGGCCCAAGCGGTGTGCCAATGGGGCATAAAGATAGAGAGACTCCGATGCGATGTCAAACACGAACTTCTGATTGGGATGGTGGTTGATTGCTTTCATCAACGCAAGACGGTCGACAATCATTATTATAATCACACGGATATTTTCAGCAAATGCCATCATAAGTTTGCTGAAATTCTCATCGCGTTGTGTTGTCTGTTTCTTGTAAAGATCAGCAACGTTTTTCAGTCCATGTATAATCGAGCGGACGTCATCTCCGAATTCCGCCTTGACATCCTCAAGGGAAAAGTAGTCGTCGGAACATATTTGATAAAGCAATGTGGCTATAATCATATTCCTGTCGGCTCCCACATATCGGGATAGGAGTAGTGCTGTGTTCAAGTGTCTGACCGACGGATTTATCCCATATTTGTCACGGTGGGCTTTGCCTGCCGCAATCCCGCCCTTTATAATGTCTTCAATTCTTCGGATCTCTGGATACGATAAATCATCGGCAAGCGCTATTCTTAACTCTCGAAAGGCACTGATTACAAATTTCCGCTCTTTGTCTGTATAATATGTTTCCATCATCTTTATTTCCATAAAGTTTTCCAAACTTACGAATTTTTTGTCAATTTATAGCCTTTGTTACGGTAAAAATTAGTAAGTTTGAGTGCCTAATATAACAATTTATTCAAAACTATGTTTACAGAACACGATTTACAACAAATTAAAGACCATAGCTTGAGTGTGGAACAAATTGAAAGGCAGTTAGATGCATTCAAAAAAGGGTTCCCTTTCCTTAAATTGTCGGCAGCAGCGACGGTGGGTAATGGAATTTTGCGCTTAGGCGCGGCCGAGGAGGAAAAATTCATTAACGAATGGGAGAGTTACTTGGCTGCGGGCGGACATATCTTGAAATTTGTGCCGGCATCGGGTGCGGCAAGTAGAATGTTTAAGAATCTTTTCTCCTTCGTTGATGGTGACAGAGATGTCCCAACCGACAGTTTTATGAAGAATTTCTTCGATGAGATTCATAAATTTGCTTTCTATGACAGGCTGAATGCAAAACTGGAGGAAACCGAGGGCGCGACAATCGATCAATTGATGAAAGACGGGAAATACAAAACCATCGTTTCTTGTCTTTTGATGCCGAAAGGTTTGAACTACGGAAGCCTTCCAAAAGCGATGCTCGATTTTCACAAGGTCGGCTCGGAAGTGCATACTGCCATGGAAGAGCATCTTGAGGAAGGCGCTCAATATGCTAAAAATTCCTCGAACGAGGTGAATTTGCATTTTACTGTATCGGAGGAGCACAAGTCACTTTTCAACGATAAACTGAAAGAAGCTATGTCTGTGATGGCATCAAAATTTGGATGTGAGTACAACGTGACTTTGTCAACACAAAAACCTTCCACCGACACGATTGCCGTCAACAAAGACAATACACCTTTCCGAGAGAACGGAGAATTATTGTTCCGTCCAGGAGGGCATGGTGCATTGATAGAAAATCTTAATGATGTAGACACAGATGTCGTATTTATTAAGAATATTGACAATGTGGTGCCAAGCACTTCGAGGAAAGCGACAATTAGATATAAGAAAATTATTGGAGGTGTTCTTGTTGAAGTGCAGAAAAAAATTGCTGAATATCTTGAACTCCTTGACAGCGGAAAATACACAATGGAGCAAGTGCTTGAGATTGTAAGATTCCTACAGCGCAGATTGTGCGTCAGATATGAAAACGTAAAACACCTTGAAGACTCTGAACTGGTCGTGTATTTGAAGCACAAATTAAACAGACCTATCCGCGTTTGCGGTGTGGTTAAAAACGAAGGAGAGCCAGGCGGCGGCCCTTATATCGCATTCAGCCAAGATGGCACAAGGGCTCCGCAGATTCTCGAAAGCTCACAGATAGACACTAATAATTCAAAATCTATGGAACTGATGAGAGGCGCTACGCATTTCAACCCGGTAGATCTTGTTTGCTTTATAAGAGACTATAAAGGGAATAAGTTTGACTTGACAAAATTCGTGGACCACAATACTGGGTTCATCTCCGAAAAGTCAAAATCCGGACACGAGATAAAGGCGTTGGAGCTGCCTGGATTGTGGAACGGAGCGATGAGTGACTGGAACACCGTTTTTGTAGAGGTCCCGGTAGAAACATTTAATCCGGTGAAAACTGTAAACGATTTGCTTCGTCCTGCACACCAAGCATAAACTTTGCTTAATGTGGTGAATTTCACGGATATAAAAAAATCTCAGCAAAAGTATGTTGTAAAGCATATAAAATAAATGGCATAAAATTTGGCGAGACTACAAATAATGCCTAAATTTATGACATCGAATTAAACAACAGAATTTTTAACATTAAAAATTATAGTATCATGACGAAGACTATTTCTTTTAACGAGTTGAGAAAAATCAAAGATTGCTTGCCAGACGGTTCTATGCACAAAATTGCAGACCGTCTGAACATCAACGTGCAAACAGTGAGAAACTATTTTGGTGGCACTAATTATTCCTTCGGAAAGAACTGTGGGCTTCACATTGAGCCAGGTCCTGATGGGGGAATCGTTGTTTTGGACGACACCACAATATATGATATGGCATTGGATATTTTGCGTGAGCAAGAATAGTACAAACAGGAAATAAATTCCAAGACAAAAAATATGGTTGCTTTCTAATTCAGAAGGCAACCTATTTTTTTCTTAAGAAAAGGACAGAACTAAAAGGCAACGAGGATATCGCTAATGATTTCCTCGTTGCCTTTTTCCTTATTAACGCGAGTTAGGGATAAGACTGGCCAGGCAACTATAATTGATTGCCTGACCAGTTCGTTTTCTTATGAATTACGTATCTCTATTTGAGATTTATAAAGATCTAGCGTTATCTCCATTGATGGGAATGTTTCCTATTATGTAAATAACGAAGATTCTGACCATTCATATAAGCTTCTTTTTCAAAGGAGATGTGTTTTAATCATTTCTATTTATTGCACCAATATTTTCACAACGTCTGTTCCGGATTTCACTAAATATACTCCTGCCGGCAGTGAGACATTGACAATGCCTGATCCTGAATGCACCAAAGTGCCGGATATTGAATAAATGCGAATAACCGATGCCGCTGTGGCATAAAGACATCCATGATTGCACTCAACGTGTAGTTCTGTCGGCGCTTTGCCAACCGACACACCAGATGTCTGCCCAGGCTCCATCTCTACAAATGTCAATTCGCTGAACGTACTCCATTTGCTCCGATAGTCTTCCGACGTGCCATATGGTACAAATACCTTTGTCGTATAGCCATTAGAAGAGAAGGCAGAATTACTTATAATAGGAGGGGTCACAGCATCGATATGTATTTCTGCATTGCTTGAAATACCGCGGAACGCGTCATCCCAAATCTCTTTCACACCATTGCCCAAATTGATGCTTTTTAACTTTCCGCAATTATAAAACGTTTTGCTATAGATGTTTTTGACAGCGTCAGGGATTGCAACCTGCTCAAACTTGGCAAACATAAACGCACCTGCACCAATCTCCGTTACGTTGCCGGGGATTGTCAAGGATTTACATCCCAACCCATACTTGTCGCTGTAACTGCCTGAAAACGCTGAAGGCCAAATCGATTTTACCGATTCTGGAATAGTCACACTTTTTATGTAATTGGCATAATCTTCCACGTTTCCAAAAATACGTGTATATGGATCCATATCGCTAAAGTTTGTGCAGACCCCGTTGTCACTCTTATTATAGAATTGACCAATTGCAGTGACTTTAAATTCATAAGATCCATATTTATCAGTGACTTTTACCACTGATGGGATTACAATCTCTGCGTCATAATTGTAAATGTCCAATTGCATCAAACGCGCTTCCTTATCATTAATTTTCTTAAAGTAAAGCGTATATTTTCCATCGTGATTTTCCTTGAAGTCGTAGTTTGCAACAACTCCAGCCAATAAAGTAGGGCTCGACATGGTCAAAGCCAGTACCATTAATGATAATCGATTCATTATTCCTATATTGTCATTATTGTTTAAGAAATTATTGCAAATTTAGCATAAAAAACTCGGCATTCTTCAATTGCGGCAATATTTTTTATCCACAATCGCAATATTGTCCTAAACGATTTTTAGGTACGATGAATATGAAGTTGTTATAGATAACAACCCTTTCAAAGCTTTTGTCCCTATTTATTCCTCTTCTGCCAGCTCTGGCGGAGGTGTAAGTGGCTCGTTCAACACTTGTTGAGTTCAATATTCGTGAATATGTTCAATCTAAGTGATACGACAAGATTGGCAAGCCCCCATTTGTACTTTACAACGTGCTTTAGCCAGCAGGGTAGTAGCATCGTTGGCAAAGCAGTCCATATCTGCGTCTCAACAGCATTGCGCGATGTTCCAATGAAACTCTTTATTTTCAACAACTGCTTGATGTTTCTGAAGAATATCTCAATCATCCATCTTGCCTTGTAGAGTTGCGCGATTGTGGGAGCAGACAACTTGAAGTTGTTGGTGAGCAGCTGTACCACATAGCCATGTTCGTCATTCCAGATAGCTATACGTCTGAGCGGTTTGGTGTATTTTCTCTTTGTCTGTTCACCTGTCAGCTCAATAATCTCGTCGATGAGTACATTTTGCGCCCTCGTTTCGGGCAATAAACGTTCTTATATTTGTGAGTGCAGGTTGTCCCTGTGTCTGACAACAAAAAACACATTCCTGTTGTCTCAATTGTCAAGAAGGGAGAAATCGCAATAGCCACGATCTGCAATGACTACAGAATGAGGTGAAACGGGGATATCCAAAGCGCCCCTATTGCCACCGCATTTGCCATCGGTAATGTTTACGAATACAGGAAGAAGACTGTCCCTTTCTTTGTTGTGTAATGTGCCATTTGTAGAGCGACATATCAGCGTGATGGTAGACGAACACAGCCATTTGGTTGGCATCTTGAAACGGAATTTGGTGCGTTGCCATATCGTCTGCTGTCCAAAATGAGTAAGCAGTGTATAGTCGTCGGAACACGGTACTGTTCCTTTTTGCATCCTGATAAGCTACTGTTGCCATTGGCTGAATTCAGCCCATTTGAGATATCACGCACAGAGTCGCATCCAGAGAACTGGCAGAACATTTTAGTGGGAGCGCGACAGATTTAGAGGTGGTCCAGTATGCGCAAAGAAAATGAAAGATTTTGAGATCCCCAAATTTAGGATGAAGAATATCAGAAAAACTAAACAACCATTCAGTTAATGCAAATTAGGTTGTCGGATTCTGAGTAATTATTAAAGGACCTGCAGAATTTTAAAATCTGAAGGCCTCTAACATTTAACAGAGAAAGGTTAAGTGATTGGAGATTAAAAGTTTTTGAAATGTGGTAGGGGAGAATCGGAGAAGCCAAAACTGGGAGGGAATAGGATAGGGGATAATTTGAGGCGATTTGATGTGTTGTTACATCTTGATGATTTCATTTCTTAAATTAAAATTTGAAAAAGCATAGCAACGATACTCAAAAGCCAATTGGGAGCAGATGGATAATGTGTATGATTTGGGAAAATGAAATGGATATACAATGACGTGGAAACAAATTTTAGCTATTATCATAATATGTTATAAATCAGAATATGTATAGAGTAAAACCAAAAGTAAAGATTTAGCATATGGAAAGATTGCCATCAGATAATTGTTATCAAGAATATCCATATGTAATAACTTGGTTTGCAATAAATAAATAATATAAATATGAAGTGTTTATTTATGTCGCGCTGATTATGCTGTCGCACCGATTTGTATATTGGAATAGTTGGATTTGTGTTCCTGAATTTAAGAAACTGAATCCTGAGTTTGGATTTTAAAACAGTTTTTTCTACCTTTGTATTTAGAAAATTGAACAATAATGAACGAATCAGACAACATAATAGACCGGATAAATTCATTTATAGAAGAACGCAATTTGACTCGATCTCAATTTGCGGATGCCTGTGGCATACCACGTCCTACAATTTCACAAATGTTGAGTGGAAAAAACAAAAAAATTGGTGACGATGTGATTTCTGTTATTCATAAAACATATCCGGAAATTCCAATGATGTGGCTATTGTTTGGCGAAGGCGAAAAACCTAAGTTTTGCGCGTCTGATCAAGCGTGTGAGAATCTATTATTCCCGCATGACAGTCCAAATCCTGTGGAAAATGAGATTCTCAAGGGTGTAGAGTCGAGGTCAATTGCTCAGAATATGCCTATTGTCAACCAGTTGCCGCAAGAAAAGAAGATTTCAAAGATTGTCGTGTTTTTTACAGATAACAGTTTTGAGGAATATTATCTGAAAAAATAGCTTAAAACGTCTCTGTTTTTATCCTTCACGCGCATGGCTGTGTTTTGAAGGCGGAATCTCTTAGATTGGTATTTGCTTTCAATGCTTATTTGGCATAAGCCGAGAGGCAGCTTATGCCGCTGAAAAACCGCTGGTGTTTAGAAGTCACAATGGCTACATGCTGGCATGTTGAATATGTCTCATTTGTTCTAAAAAATGTATATTTTTCCAGCTTTTCGTTTTTCCTATAATTTGTATTATGATAAATAGCGTGCGGGTGATAAATAGCATACGTCTTGCCGATACCGTCCACTTTGGTCACATAAGTACCCCAGCCGTAGGCCTGCGCACCTTCACCCTCGCCCATGTGCGAGTGGTCGAAAGCATCGAAGTCCGCTCCGCTGCCGTGGTACACACGAAGCTCACGGACTGAACTGCCGTTAACCTCCTCGCGCTCGGCCAAGCCTGTCGTGTCTTTGATCTCTTCACCGGCCAATGCGTCAGATACCGAACGGATCATCTCTGCCAAAGGCTTGCCTTCTGCGTTTTCAAGCGCACGTTTTGGGTAGAAATATTCTATGATATGGGTGTTGCCGTCATTGTGCAAGCCTTTGTTTTTGTGGCTTGAAATAACATGAAATAACAATGCTTATTCCCTCGCTCTCATTATTCTCATAATTTGTTGCAAGTGTTCCAAGATTGTTCCGTCAGCACTTGAAATGACAGTGGCATTAATACTCGACCATCTTTGCCACTGCGTCACGCAGACGGGCAAGAATGCCTTTCTCTCCTCTCAGCGACTCGGCAAGACGCTTCAACGCATCCTTGTCGTTCAACGCCTCTCCAACGATGTCGCACGTCACCTCCTCGGCAAGTTTCCCCTCGGCATAAGCATTCAATTTGCGCTTCTTCTCGATGCGTTCATTCCATTCCTTCTCGCCGACGACCTCCATAGCCGCCTTCTGCAAAGCCTTGAACTTGCCACCGTCCATCCGCTTCACTCCGTGCGCCACCTCGTGCCCCAGCACCTGCACCAACGGGTTCTCGGCATCCTTTGCGATACGGACACTTTCTTGTCCGCGTCTATCGTCCCGTTCTCCTCCATCGTGTCCACCCATTCCACACGATAGCCCAACGCACCGGCTACCTCCTCGGCGTCCTTGCGCTCCGCCTCGGTCAGCGGTTTCTGCTTTGGCTTGTCAGCCTCAGCCTTGCGTTTCTTCTCCTCCTTGTCGGCAATCTCCTTAGCCTTGTCAAAAACGCTCTGCTTCTTTTGCTTCTTCTCTGCCTTTTTAC
>ERZ772884.417-NODE-417-length-32523-cov-6.554977_pt1 | contig 32523 bp, 32 predicted proteins | sample MGYA00580574_ERZ772884 | MGnify/ENA primary metagenome ERZ772884 (study PRJEB29015, sample SAMEA2737690) | human gut metagenome | biome: human gut; feature: human-associated habitat; material: faeces | place: China | collected 2012 ... | reverse complement strand
TCATAGCGGACTGACGCATACGAGGTACTAATTTACCAATGGTAGGACCAGGTGCTTCCGCACGCATGATATGCATATCACGATCATTTGACTTTGGAAGTAAGGCCAAAATGAAAACCAAGATACCCATACCACCAATCCAGTGTGTAAAGCTACGCCAGAAGAGTGTGGCATGCTTCAAATTCTCAACTTCCGTTAAAATACTTGAACCTGTCGTTGTAAATCCAGACACAGCTTCAAAGAAACAATCCACAAAAGAAGGAATTTCACCCGACAAATAGAATGGTAATCCACCAAAGAAAGAAACAACGATCCAGGCAAGACCTACCGCAAGCATTCCGTCTTTGGCAAAATAAGAATTCGTTCTCGACTTTTTACGCGTTAAACCATATCCTAAAACCAAACAAATCCCAATTACGATCAAGTAAGAATCATATAATCCTTCTTGATAAATCAAATCCACAATGACCGGCAACACCATTAAACAGGCTTGCGCAATAAGCACCATACCCAATACGTTACCAATCATAGTCCAGTTGAGTTTATGTATATTATGCTTAAGATAGTAAATCATTGATATCCCTCAACCCTGCAACCTTACTAATAATAATAACCGTATCCGATAGTTGAATACGCATATCACCCGTTGCCACCTTAGAAACACCTTTATGTGTTACATACGCAATGATAATACCCTTACGAATATTTAAATCCTTAATTGGCACATCAATAAAACGACAATTGTCACGCACTCTAAATTCTAAAGCCTCTACCTTGTCATCCACTAGCTTAATCAAAGATTCAACGTTTGATCCAACCGTATTCTGCATAGCACGAACATACTGCACGATTTGGTTTGCGGTAATAAACTTAGGCGTAATTGAATTTTCAAGACCCAACTTTTCCAACAAGAAACCTAAAGAAACACGATTTACCTTAGGAAGCACATGCGTAACACCATGACTTTGGGCAAACATCGAAATAATGACATTCTCCTCATCATTATCTGTAAGAGCGATAAAGGCATCCATTTCCTCTAATGATTCACTCAATAATAATTCGTGATCCGTTCCATCTCCATGAATCACTGTTGCCTGTGGGAATTTTTCAACCAAATTGATACACTTCTCTTTATTCAACTCAATAATTTTAACGGCCATACCCAATTCAAGTAACATGCTCGTCAAATAATATGTGATACGACCACCACCAACAATCATAACCTCATTGACTGTACGATCACTTAAAATACCAATCTTAATAAAGAAACGCTCTAATTGCGTTGTTGAACCCGTTAATGTAAGACGATCATTTTCATAAATCACCGTATTTCCATTTGGAATGATGACTTCACCATCACGCAAAATCGTCACAAACAAGACTTCCGTCTTAAAACGACGATTGATATCAACCACACGCATATTTATAAGTGGGGAATTTTCTGTTACCTTAACTTCAGCAAGCTCAATTCTTCCCTTCGCAAAAGACGATACTTTAATGGAATTTGAGAAACGAATCGCACGCAATATTTCACGAGCCGCCGCCTGCTCTGGATTGATACTCATACTCAATCCCAATTCATCTTTAATCAAACGAACTGTATTATTGTATTCTGGATTACGAATACGAGCAATGGTATGTCTAGCCCCCAATTTTTTTGCCAATAAACAACAAATAATATTCACTTCATCCGTTGATGTAGCCGCAATCAACAAATCACTCGAAGGTACACGTGCTTCTAATAATGTGTCTAAACTAGCACCATTTCCTTGCACACCAACAATATCGAGTTGATTCATTGTACTCGATAATACATTCGTTTTATTTTCAACCACTGTAATATCATGACCTTCTTGATTCAATTGTTTCGCAATCGCAAAGCCAACTTTCCCATCGCCAACTACAATAATATTCATATTTTCCTCCAAAAAAAATAAATTCCGATACGGAATCTATCTCAAGTATAATACAAATCAATATTAAAAACTAGTGATACAGAAAATATGTTCAATCTTCTTGCATTTTCAATTCATAGTGATATACTAGGCTATGCTGGATAATCAAATTACCCTTTTACCGCTTATCCAGCGTTTCCTATTTCTTGAGCTGATTTAGACGATCAGCTCTTTTTTTCGTTTTAACAATCGAGTATAATGCCCTTAGAAAGGTGCATGATTCATTTGCACGATCTTACCTGCTTATAGACGCTTTTTTTAAGGAGGGGTGTTATGAATACACAATTACTCGAAGCTTTATGCCAAGATTTTACAGCCATTTATCAATGCGACCTCATCCAAGATACTATCGATATCGTACGCTATGACAAAGGAACCCATACCGATACGGCCATACAAACCATGGATTCCTATACACTTCATTCTTTTAGTAAAATGATACAATATTTTGAAAATCTTTATATTCTAGATTCCGCTCAAGAAAGCTTTTGGAAAGAATTTGAACCCCAGGCATTAATGGAAAAACTAAAAGACAACCCCATCTATTGCTACCATTGTCGTTTAAAACCAAATCAAAACGGTAATGAATACCATTCTTTTCGAGCCATTAAACTCAATGAATCCAAATCTAGCTTTGAAGTTGTGATTGGCATTAAAGTCATGGATGATCTCATGGAAAAACAATATAAGAATGAAAAGCGCCTTCAACAACTCCTTGAAGAAAAGAAGCATCAAAAAGAAGAATTAGAAATCGCCTATAAACAAGCTTCTGAAGAAGACTCCATATTATTGGCATTATGCAATGACTATAGCGTTGTTTATGTATGTGATTTAGAAAAAGACGATTTAAAAGTCATCAAAGATACCAATCCCCATATTGCGGCTGGTTCTGAATTTAAATATTCAACAACCCTAGAAATATTTACTAAGATACAAGGGATTTATAAAGGCAATGAATCCTATGTTGAAAAGTTAGAGCGAACCAATCTAATACAAGCCATGAAAGATAGGGATGAACTCTCTTTACAATTTTGTATAAATAAAGACCAAGACAATCCATCCTATATGGAAACGCGTGTTGTGAAAATCAAGTCCGATACTGGCTTTAAAATCATTCTAGGCTCACGTCATATTGATGATATTGTCAAAGAACGTGAAGAACAAAATAAGCAATTGAATGAAGCCCTAAAAAAAGAGCGCACATACAATGAAATCATTCATGCGATTGGTTCAATTTATAAAAGTATCGCCACCATTGATCTAAAGAAACAAACCTATACCGTACTATCTTACAAGAGTGCAGACAAGAAAATTACGGAAACCGATTTTAAAGGAAGTATGGAACAATTAAAACAATATTATATAGCTAAAAATGGCTCATCCCCTTTTGTAGATGAAGTCTTAGAATTTATTGATCTAGACACAATCCTTGAGCGTATGAAAGGCAAAAACATTCTTACCCTAGAAATGAAAGGCCAAAATGGAAAATGGCATGCCTGCTCCATCATCCCACAAACCTATGACAAGAATCATAATTTGACTAATGTATTGATGACTCTATCTGATATTGATGATTTTAAGAAAAGAGAGCTCGAAGCCAAAGAAAAGCTAAAAGAAGCCGCCATTGAAGCCAAGCGTGCTAATCTTGCCAAGACAAACTTCTTACGAAGAATGTCCCACGACATACGTACACCATTAAATGGCATCGTAGGTATGATCAACCTATCTGAAAGATATATAAACAATACAGATAAGCTCTATGAATGTAAAGAAAAAGTATTGACCTCACTTGACTACTTGTTGTCGTTGATCAATGATATTCTAGATATGAACAAAGTAGAATCTGGTACACTTGTTTTAGAAAATAAACCATTCAACCTAATTGACATTCTTAATAAAATCATTGCGATTACAGAAACAAACTGCGAACAACACAACATACAATTCTTTGGCGGAAAAGATATGAGCAAGATCATCCATCGTAATTTTGTGGGTAGTGGTGAATATTTAAACCGCCTATTGATGAACATCGCTAGCAACGCCATTAAATACAACCGTGAAGATGGCTCGGTTACATTATATTGCACAGAACTATCGAGTGATGATACGCATGCTCTATATGAGTTTGTATGCAAAGATACAGGACTTGGTATGAGTGAAGATTTCCAGAAACATGCCTTTGAACCATTTACTTGTGAAGGTAAACCAACCACAACCGGATATAATGGTACAGGATTAGGTCTATCCATTGTCAAAGACATTGTAGAAATGATGCATGGTACGATTCAAATGGAAAGTAAAGAAAATGTGGGTACGACTTTTAGGATAATTCTTCCTTTACAGATAGATCCAAACCCACAAATCATAAAACCCATTCAAACTAAGCCATTAAATCTTACAAATAAGAAAGCACTCCTTGTTGAAGATAATGATATCAACCTAGAAATCGCAACCATTCTGTTACAAGATTTAGGGCTTGATGTCTCGAGTGCTCGAAATGGACAAGAAGCCGTTGATCAATTCAAAGAATCTAAGCTTAACACTTTCGATTATATTTTTATGGATATTATGATGCCAGTTAAAGATGGATTACAGGCCACAAGAGAAATACGTGCCTTACCAAGAAACGATGCGAAAAGCGTACATATTCTTGCGATGAGTGCCAATGCATTTGAAAGTGATATTCAAGAATGCCTAAAAGCAGGTATGGATGGACATATCGCAAAACCAATCACTATGGAACTATTAAAAGAAAAATTAGCGAAATGAAAAGGGTGAGACAATCACCCTTTTAGTCTGCATATGGCTTTAAATAATCTGCATTCAAAATTAAAATCTTATTATCAACTATACGAATTACATTCTCTTCTCTTAATCCACGCAAAATACGGTTGACGCTGTTTCTTGTAGAAATACCACAGAATCCTGCAATATCATCATTTGTGACCTGCATATCAATCAATATACCTTCCTCATTTTCTTTTCCAAAGAGAGAAATCAAATTATAAAGAAAGGCATAGATAGCGCCACTCTTTCCATTCATTGTCATACATTTTTGGCGGTATAGAGCTCTTTGTAGATTCTCACGATAGTATGCCTCAACATACTCTTTGAGCTTTTCATCTTGTTTTACAGCCCTTGAAAAATCTTCTCGACTTACCAAACAAAAAGATGCCTCTTCACTTTCAACACGAATTCTTATACGATACGCAACATCTTCACGAAGTGTGTCGCACATTAACGAAAGAAGATTGGGTCCTTTGGCGTAAGTTATATTATATTCACGTCCATCCTCTAAAATGGAACTCACCTTTACGACACCTTCCTTTAAGAAAATCATCTTTTCTAAACCACACATTATAATATCATGGTTCTTTTTTGAAACAATTGGGACTTCCATTCTTTTCAGATATTGAAGCACATAGTCACAATTCATCTTCGTCGAGTAGACTTTGTCTCGACCTCCACCCCTTTCATTATTATTAAAATAATTCTGCGATGAGAGGTTAAAGTCTCAAAAGCCCCTCACAGAACCGCACGTGCCCTATTAAGGCATACGGCTCTTCAACAAGCTATTCGCCTAATAAGCACTTTTTAAATATATCATTGGATACTCCAATGGATATATCTTAAGAATATTAATGTATTTATTCCAAGTTAGCCAGTTAGTCTGGTCTCTGCGTCTCTTGCTTCTCCATAATTCTAATAGAACATATTTATAGAACTTTCTCAGACCGACATAGTTTCCATAAATACCATAATATCTGTAATGTCCTGTTAATTTCACATTCAACGCTTTAATGGTATCCTTTATGCTTTCGTGCATATGATCCCATAACCATTTCTTAATGGCCTCTCTTTTCATTTTCAACTTCTTCTTACTTGTTCTATGCAGTACGCAGTATTTACCCCAATGACTTTTCGCATTGTAATGCGTAAAACCTAGAAAACCAAAGGATTCCTTTGTTCCCTTATATCTGCCAAAGGGTAGTATTCTGCTTTTGTCTTCTGCAATTTCAAGGCCAAACTTCTTTAGTCTTTCTATTAGAAGCTGATAAAACTTTTGCGCTTCTTTCTCGTATTGAAACAGACATACAAAATCATCTGCGTAGCGTACCATATACATTTCACCTTTGAATTCACGTTTCTTTACATAATCGAACCATGTATCAAGTACATAATGTAAATATACGTTTGCCAGTACTGGTGAGATTAATCCTCCTTGTACTGTTCCTGATTCTGTATCTAGTCGTTTACCATCTTCCATAACTCCACCAATCAGAAATCGTTTGATGTATCTGATAAAATTCTTATCTGCTATGTCATGCTCTAAAAATTTAATCATCCAATCATGGTCAATGTTGTCAAAGAATCCTTTAATATCTGCATCTAAGATGTAGTTAACCTTATCTGCCATGATATGTTTGTTCACTCTTTGTATTGCATCGTGACAACTTCTGTTCGGACGAAAGCCAAAAGAAAATTCTTTGAATTTTGGTTCATAAATCGCTTCTAGAATCTCCTTAAAGACTCCTTGCACGACTTTATCCTCAAATGACGGAATACCAAGTTTTCGCATTTTCCCATTCCCTTTCGGTATTAAAACTCTGCGCACTGGATAGGGCCTATAAGAAAATTTCTTCATTCTAATTAGAAGATTTTCAATATTTTCGTCTAGGTTTTCTCCATATTGTTCCTTGGTTATCTCATCCACTCCTACAGCTTTACCTTTCGGTTGCTTTCTGTAGGACTCCTTGAGCGTATCCCTATTTACATACTTCATTAACGACTGTACTCTGTCATATCTTGCTACGAGACTGGCTATTTCTGCTTTCTCTTTTTCCATAGATTTCATGCCTCCTGTGCTTTCTATGTTTTGATTGCAAAAGCAACTTATTGTCCGTCCCTTCCCTCCGGCGTCATTACTGCTTTCCACGGTACTATGGACGAATCCGACTCCTCGATGGTCTTCGTTCGTACTCATCATTGCATTGGCCGATACTCCCTACTGTCTCATGTACAGAACCATCCAGGCCTCCCAGGTATGTCAAATATCACAATATCAGGTATGCCATGCTCTAGGACTCCGGTGTGTTTTCATAGTCTCGCTTTAACGACTATTCCTTGTTGGTGACCAAAGGTGATAGTAGACCACCCCACACAATCGATAATTCTAACGGAGCTCAATCACTTCACGCTTACGCATTACGGCGTTCCTGTTCCCTATCCTACGCTTAAACACCATTGTTAGCCTTTGGCGCTCCAAGGACTTGGTACTGGCAACTTGCTAGGTTTTACCAGACTGGATTTCCACCAGCTAAATATTTGGCACCGAACTGGCGCACGTCACCTCTATCATTATTTCCATTGTATCATACTTCCGTAGAATCTTGTTAGCAATTGATATTTATTATATGACGTGTTCCTTACATATACAATTATGGACAATTGTTTTTGTATAATACACAACAAGATGATATACTTATTTTTGCTGGATAGCTTGTCCAAAAAGTAATTTGCATATCCAGTTTCCTATGAATAGAGCTGAATTACTTGCCACATCATCTAGTTCAGCTCTTTTTTCATTTCAAAGTCCATGATATAGTAAATAAAACTGGTTGTAACCAACTCATGATAGTCTTTCTTATAATGACCAGTTTTAAGAGTCGACATCCCACATTTTTAGTCGGCTCTTTTTATTTTGCATGAAAAAAGGCGGATTATGCATCCACCTTAACATCTACAAATTGTTTTAAATACTCGACATCCAAGTCCATGATTTTATTATACAATGTGCGAATAACATGTTCTTCTCTTAAGCCACGCAAAATACGATTCACGCTATGTCTTGTAGAAATTCCACAGAAACCCGCAATATCATCATTTGTGATCTTTAAATCGATCAAAATTCCATCACGCGCTTCTTTTCCAAACATTGTAACCAAATAGTATATAAATGCACATACAGCACCATTCTTGCCATTCATCGTCATTAATTCTTGTCTTGAAATTGTTTCCGATAATTTTTTACGATAATACGTATTCACGTATTCCACCAATTCAGAATGTTCATTTAATAATTGATTGAATAATTCTTTAGAAACACAATAAAAACTAGCTTCATCACTCTCAACACGAATCATCAATGAAGAGAATTTACAATCAACAACTGCATCTTTAAACATAGATAAAATATCAAAGCCTTTTAAATACGCAATATTAAATTCACGTCCATCACGCATTAAAACGCTGACCTTCACAACACCTTCTTTTAAAATATATACATTCTCATCATCCATCTTTAAAAATGTATGTCTTCTTTTACGAATAACAGGCACTTCGTGCTCTGTAAAAAAGTCTAAAAATAATTCACGACCCATAATTTAAATCACCCTTTGTCAATATAGTTTATTATAACACACTCCCAATTTGTATACGTTAACAAATCACATAGATAAGTAAAAAGAATAGACCTAAGCCTATTCTTCTATGAGTTCAAATCGATATTCCTGCTTCACATCCGGATACTTGTCATGATCGACTTTTGACACAAACATTTCATATGGACGAACAAAATACTTATAATCTCCATATAATGCTTGATAAACCACCATCTTCTCTTGCGTTTCCGTATGCATCGCAACACACAACACTTTATATAAATTTCCTTTAAAATGTCGATATATTCTATTTTCTAATACTCATTAATTCTTTCCTGCAATGATGTTTGACGAATACGCTTTAATTTTAAGCGCACCTGCGTTTCAAATAAGCTCTTATTGCCAATAATAAAAAGCTGTTTTTTAGCACGCGAGATTGCCGTATATAAAAGACGCTTTTCTAACATATTTTTCGCATTCACATCCACAATACAGAATACCGTCTGATATTCATTACCTTGAGATTTATGAACACTGATACACCATGCGTGTTTTAAGTAATATAGAAAGTCCGTTGAAAAATCAACAATCGTATTTGTGAAATCCACTGAAATCACATTCTGTTTTGAATCAATTTCAACAATCGTACCAATATCACCATTGTAAACATCTTCATCCGGCAAATTCTTCAACAACATGACTTTATCATTTTCACGAAAGATTGTTGTTCCCACCTTCATCTGATTCTTTTGCGGACTTTTTGGATTGAACAACACCTGCATCTGACGATTAATCTCATCAATGCCAGCAGCCCCTTTATACATTGGTGCCAAGATCTGCATGGAATCAAGATCCATATCTTTGACATAATCGATTAGAGCATCCATAATTTTTGGCGTTGTTCTTTCAATAAACTCAACACCATCCTCATAATGACACGTAGTTTCTTCACGAATTTCTTTTGCCAAAGTCACGATTCCAGAACCACTTGACTGTCTAAAAATCTTCTTTAAATGGACCGTATCAATCACATCCGATTTAATTAGATCTTCTAACACCTTTCCAGGGCCCACACTCTCTAACTGATCTTCATCACCAATTAAAAGAATGCGACAACGCTGTGGCAGTGCCTTTAATAATTGGGCAAATAAGTGGGTATCCACCATACTAAACTCATCCACAATAATGAAGTCGACATCTAATGGATCCTCTTCATTTTTGCCGAAGGAATTATCTTCTAAGTTCCACTGTAACAAGGAATGAATGGTTCTTGAATCACAATTTGAAAGTTGTGCAAGTCGCTTTGAAGCTCTTCCTGTTGGTGCGCAAAGCTGAATCTTACTATCTGGGTATACATCCTTACAAATTTCCAAGATTCCTTTTACCGTTGTTGTCTTACCAGTACCTGGACCACCCGTTAAAATCATAAACGAACGATCGAAGAACAATTGAATCGCATCCTTTTGTTCCTGATCATATGTAATGGCTAAACTAAACTCCACTTGTTTGATTTTTGATTCAACATCCACACTTTCCACTTCAAATAAATGATTTTTCAACTCTTTGGCAATCGTGACCTCATCTTCATGTAAAGTAAAAGGATAGATTCGAGTATTTTCAACATACAAATATTGAAGTGAAACCAAACGATCAATACTTTCCTGAATCAAGGATTCATTTACACCACGTACATTTTGAAAGATTGTCGCAAATGTAATATATGTATTTCCAGTTGCCATGGATAGTTGTCTAGCCAATTCATAGATATAGGCATCTAATCTTCTTGGATCCTCATTGGATAAGCCTATGGCACTTGCCATCTTACAAGCGTTTTTATATCCAAAACCATATACTTCATAATAAGGTTTGAAACAATCCTCTTCAATCACATCCAACACATTATCATATGTGTCCAACAACATCTGAATCTGTCTTGGACTCAAGCCATACTTTAATAGCTTTGCGTATGTCTCATTAAATCCTGTAAATTCTTGAATGCCCTTTTGAATAATCAACATCTTTTTGGCAGTCAAATTGGGCACTTCATGTAAAAGTTCTGGATTATTATGAATCTTCTCTAAACAATTCTCGCCAAGAGTCTCATAAATACTTTCGGCTGTTTTTTTACCAATCGTAGGAAAATTCTCACCACAAAGAAAATGAATGATTGCATCCGAATTGTCTGGCAATTTCTTTTTGGCCATATCCACACGAAACTGCTCCCCATACTTAGGGTGTTTTACATATTCCCCCTGCAAAACATATTCTTGATCTTCGATTGGATCTTCAATTCTTCCAGCCGCTGTAAAATTATGATACGTCTTTAATTCTGAAAAACCAGCAACGACATAATGATTGGCTTTATTTTCAAATATGATATATTCAAGCCTAGCCTCGATGTCCATTGGCTGTCTCCATAATCAATTGATTTAAATTCTTGCCATCCTTGAAGACTTCTTCAATGACACCCCCACCAATGCACTTGTCACCATCGTAGAATACAGCTTCCTGTCCTTCTGTAACAGACGCAATCGTTTGTGGATATTTTACTAACACACTTGTATCATCCAATCTTTCGATTTCAATATCCTGATCCTTTTGACGATATCTAAATTTACAAGTGCACTTTGTTGGAATCTCATCCAAACTTGGCAAGATCCAGTTGATTCCTTTTACAACACACGAATCGGAATACAATAAATCTCTTTGGTCTGTACGACATACATAAAGAATGTTTTTCACAACATCTTTTCCAACCACAAACCAAGGGCCCTTTTCATGATCTATATTTAAGCCTTTTCTTTGTCCAATCGTGTAATATAAAACCCCCACATGACGTGCAATGACTTTACCTGTATTCACATCTACAATGTCACCATCTTTACTAGGAAGATAGTTCGATAAGAATTGTCTGAAGTTTCTTTCTCCAATGAAACAAATACCCGTACTATCTTTCTTTGTCGCAACCGATTCTAAGTTTAATTCAGAAGCTATCTTACGAATTTCTGGTTTTTCTAAATTTGCCAAAGGAAAAATCGTTTTAGCCACCTTACTCTTTTCAACCTGACATAAGAAATATGTCTGGTCTTTATTCTGGTCTTTAGCACGTGTTAAATATGTAAAGCCATTCTCTTCCTCTTTATTTGAAGCATAATGCCCTGTAGCCACCTTGTCAAAACCTTGTTTCATGGCATATTCAAAAAATGAATCAAACTTAATATATTTATTACATAAAATATCTGGATTTGGCGTACGCCCCTTTTCATATTCACTTAAAAACGTTTTAAATACGTTATCCCAATACTCTTCAATAAAATCGACACGCTGTAAAGGCAAATCCAAATGATTGGCAACCGCAAGCGCATCTAAATAATCCTGTTCCTGAGGACAAGTATCATCTTTAATTGTAGGATTTCCCGCAATATCATTATTCGCAAAACTATCCCAGTTACGCATAAAACAACAAGTCACATCATATCCTTGTTTCTTTAATAAATAAGCTGCAACAGCAGAATCTACACCACCACTTAATCCAACTAATACTTTCATATGTAATCCTCCAACTATCAAAAATTATATCATAAAAAAGGACCAAGCCCGAAAAACTTGATCCAACAATTCAAAATGGTGCCCAGGGCCGGACTCGAACCGGCACGGTATCGCTACCGGTGGATTTTGAGTCCACTGCGTCTACCAATTTCACCACCCGGGCATTGCTTGACTATTATACCAAAAGATAGAATCCCATGCAAGAGATTTTTAAAAAAAGCCACTAAAAAAGTGGCAATCAACAAAGTAGCTATCTTCATAAACAACAATTCGTTTGATAAGACTTTAAATTCAGTTAGTATCGATATTAAAAGATCTAACATCACTTTTGAGTCATAGATCAAGATACATTTACCTCTTCATTTTATGACTATTTATTCAACTAGGTGCAATAGATATAGAACGCCAGATTACCTACATACTCTTATACGTAATTTTTTCAACAAATTCTAGAAAAAATGACAAAAATGCATCCATTTAAACAGATGCATTAAACAATATCACTCAATTTTAAAATATACTTATGAATATCTTCTTCCTTTGAAATATCATACTCATTACATATTTTAATAAAGTAATTTTTAATAGAATCCTTTGTGATCAATTCATTTGAAGGTATATCATCACCATAACCATTACGAGCAATTAACCATGGATTTTCTTTATGTGTTGTTTTCTCCAAAGTTTTACCCCCATATTGACCAAATGTATTTACAACTAAATCTATAATATATTTATCTTCATCATCTAAATATTTTTTATATCCTTCAAACATAATAAATTTCGGATCATCAATCACATTAAAACCAAACTGCTTAAATATATTATACACATCTTTATAAACCGGTCCGTGTACCCAAGCCTCGCAATTTTCTTCAAACATTTCTCTACCATTTAACGCAAACGACAATCCCTGTACATAATATAATAATTTCTGAAGCATTAATGGAGTTACCTCATCTAATTTTTCAAATATATACGAAATGACACCAATCATCTTATTCGAAATAATGAATATATTTTTTAACTCACTTACTCTTTTCATCGATTTTTTGAATGCTGCCAAAGCAACTCTATCTTTATTTTCCAACAGTTTTTGTTCCATATATACCGGAGACGATAACGCATTGCGTATGATATTTGAATACTCTTTTGAAGGCACTTGCCCCAACAAATATCGCGTAATCGTTATTTCACCAAAGCCTAACACAATGGATAATGGAGCTTTTCCAATATTATACAATTCCATCAAAGTATGAATATCTTCTATTGAAACTAAACCTTTTAACTTTCGGTACTGCTCATCTATTTCGTGGACATTTAAATCGATAATACCAGGAACACTCATGAATCCACCACATGTATCACAAACAGCACAAGTAATCTCAAAAGTTAAATTTTCTCCACGAATATTTTTTGTGACACATCTTTTTTGTAATGAATAAGACGATATCTCTCTACACTCAACACAAAAATCAGTTTCTCTTTGCATACTACAATTACCTCCTTCTTTTATTGAAAATAATACACCAGTGGATATTTTTGTTTATGAAAAGATACCACAATCAAAAACTTATCTTCTATTTTATTAAACTTAATATACAATGGAACCATTTCACTTTTTTCTTCGAATCTTTTAATCAAATCAATTTCCTTTCCAAATACATATAGCCATTCATGATTAAAATTCGCATGTTTATTTTGAACCTTCTCACAAAAGTCATATACCGTTAAATTCAACAATATTGATTTAACACTTTCCTCATTTATCAAATATTCATCAAATAATGACAAATTTGTTAATCGATTCGAATTCAAAGCAATTCTAAACTTACCATCCAAAATCAGTTTTTTTGCTTCGCCTAAATAATCATTAATTTCAGATTCATCAATCAAGAGATTCACCTCCACTTTATGATGGCATTTTCTTCTTTCTCTATCACAATTATATCATATGATATATTTTTGTAAATATCCTATCATAAAGAATATAAATAAAAATGCATCCATTTAAACAGATGCATTATAATATGTCGCAATATCACTTTCTGAAATATACCCACACTCTGCCATTGCCTTTAATACCGCATATTGTTTCTGTTTGGCCTGCGTAAAATGATTCACCAATTCATAATGACTTGGAGATTGTGGAATACCCGCCAATAAAGAAGCTTGCGCAACCGTTAAATCTTCAGGAAGCGTATCCAAATAGCCCATACTCGCCTCATATATGCCTGTATAATTATTTCCATAATTGATCACATTCACATATAAAGTAATGATTTCATTTTTTGAATAATGCTTCTCTAAATAACGCGCCACAAAGAACTCTGTACTCTTACGATCCCATGAACTTTCAAACATCCCATACAAGTTTTTCGCAAGTTGCTGCGTAATTGTAGAACCACCACTCGTTAATAGATCTTCATCAAATTGAGAAATAGCCGCACGAACCAAACCAATATAATCAAAGCCACCATGATCATAAAAGCGACGATCCTCTATCGCAATGGTAGCCCGAATCAAATTTGGTGATATATCATCATAATCCACATAATAAGGACTTGTCCTTACTTCATTGACTACCTCATCAACTGATTTTGTTTCTGTAAGCTGTAAATAATTCCAATACCCCTTGCCAAAAAAGACGCCGACAAAACCAATAATTAGAATCAACAACAATTTAAATATAAACTTAACTAACTTTTTCATACCTAAACCTTAACATAAGAAAAAGAACTTGTAAAATTACAAGTCCGTAAGATTAATCTTTTAAAGTTACATGTGTGGCATCTTTGAAAATAGAATTTGCCGCAATCTGACCACGCACGCGAGATAATGGATATACATTTGTATGTGGACCAATAATCGTTCCTGGACAAAGAACAGAATTACATCCAACCTCTACATAGTCACCCATGAAAGCACCGATTTTTCTTAATCCCGTTTCAAATTCTTCAACCACGTTATAATTCTCATCTTTTCTTCTCAAGATGATATTATCACGAGCACTCTTCAAATTACTTGTGATACCACCAGCACCTAAGTGAGAATGATATCCTAAAATACTATCCCCAACATAGTTATAGTGAGGAGTTTCTACATTGTCAAATAAGATGCAGTTTTTTAATTCCACACTATTTCCAACAACACAATTTGCCCCAACCAAAGCACTACCACGAACAAAAGCACAATGACGCACTTCCGTTTTTGGACCAATAATACATGGAGCACCTAAATAAGCACTTTCAAATACATGAGCAGTTTTATGAAGCCAAACATGCTCTTTGACTTCCACATAATCTTCCCCTAAGTTTTTTCCTAATTCTAAAATCAATTCTTTGATTCCAGCCAAGGCTTGCCAAGGATATTCAAACTGTGCCAAATAATCCTTAGCCAACGTATGATTTAAATCATAAAGCTCACTAATTTTGTACATAAATTTCCTTCTTTCTTACCATTCAGGCTCAAGCTTAAATTCAACCCGAATTTCATTTTCATCTATATCTAAAATCGCATAACTACATGGTCTTCCATCCCTTGCATGCGATAAAGATCCTGGATTCAATAATGTTATTCCATCCACTTGATCCAAATAGGCAACGTGCGTATGTCCAAAACATACTATATCACAATCCAATGCTTTTGCCCTATTTGAAAGCTGTTCGCTTCTTGAAAAATACGAGAAACGATGCGAATGCGTAACATAAATACGATGCTTACCAATTGGAATAATTCTTTCATCTTCAAAGCGACCATAATAATCATTGTTTCCACGAACAACGATATAGCCTGGATAAAACATTGGATCATCCTCTAAATCTCCACAATGAATAAATAATCCTGCATCTGGATGTTTTTCACGAATCACATTTAATATATCATTTCTTCCATGAGAATCACTCACAACCACAATTTTCATAAATTACCCCTAATTCAGTTCATCTTGAAAAGACATTTGTTCCATACTCTTATCACCATCATGCAAGATCTTAGCATTCTCTATACCCACATATCGAAGTACAAATGGCAAATACCAATGTCCCGTCTTCTTTTCATGACCTTTTCCATAACGCACCACAAAACCATAGCGATACGCATTTTCCAATATCCATTCTACACGATTTCTATTTTCCTTAGACAAGTCTTCTTCGACTTGCGTATAATCCATATCTTCATTTAGATGCTGCTTACAAAGCTCTATCCACTCATTTTGACCATCTAAAACAATCGTATACCCTAATTGCTGCTCATTCTTTCCAGCCCCATACATATAATTATCAACACCCGCAAATTCCTTTGACGCATTGACATACTGATCTAAGACTTGTTCATAACTCAAATAACCACTTGAAACACTCAAATGATCTTGGCCATCCATAACGGAAGCATAAGCATCGAGCATACTTGACAGATTATCAACCATGGCATTTTGAACATATATACCATTAAAATCCACTAAATTTTCTGGTGCATATTTATATACTGTATTTTCCTGATTTAAGACAACATATGGATTTGTAGGATCTGCCACCAACCTTAAATCTGAATATAGGACAGCCTCATTTTCATAATATGTTGTTAAATCAATATAGGAATAGTGCGACAACAATTCCTTTAAAGAATCATACGAAAAATTCTTACGGAAACGATTCACAAAATTGACAATATATTCATTATCCGCATTCTGCGTATCTTTTGCCTCTTTATAATACAACGTGTTTTTTAAACTAAATCCATCTAGCTTAATAAAATCCATAAACTTATCTGGCGTAATATGCTGATTGATCAAATAATCAATATCATTACTATCTAAATATTCTAGAATGATATCACGATTTGCATCCGTCGTATAAGGATACCTAGCTAACGGATCATATGACTTATCCATATGGTAAAGACAAAAACATCCCACCGCAAGACAAATCACGATCAACAAAACACGTGCTCGCATTTCTTTTTTACTAATCAAAATAAGTACCTCACGCAAAACATTATACTAAACTATCATTTTTCATGCAAACGAGCATAAAGAATCTTAGCCACATCTTCAGGAATCACTTCGCTAAGTTGTTCTACACTAGCTAGTCGCATCTGCTTCATACTCTTAAAATGCTTCAACAATTCTTTTTTACGCTTAGGACCAATGCCACTAACCGTATCTAATATTGATTTTGTCATCGACTTGTCTCTTAACTTTCTATGATACGTAATCGCAAAACGATGCACCTCATCTTGCATACGTGTCAACAAAAAGAATAAACTTGACTTTGAATCAATTGGAATTTCGTTCAAATTTACATCCATCAAAGCACGCGTCGCATGCTTATCATCCTTAACCAAACCAGCAACCCTTAGATCCAACTGTAACATATCTATAATTTCTTTTGCAGCCGAAATTTGAGCAGCACCACCATCCACCAACAATAAATCTGGCATCGGCAAATGTTCTTTCAACAACCTGAAATATCTACGATAAATAACTTCCTTCATACTATCGACATCACTGCGATAGCCATCCAATTTATAATGACGATACGAATTCTTATCAGGAATTCCATCCTTAAAGACAACCAACCCACTCACATTAAAAGTGCCTTGAATATGTGAATTATCAAACATTTCTACCGTATGAATATTGGCATCAAATATTTTTGACAACATAGCATTCGCCTTTTTAAGCTCATTATCCTTACGAAAGACCAACTGAAATTTTTGTTCATGCGCCTCTTTCGCATTCTTATATACCATTTCAATCAATTTTTTCTTTTCCCCACGAATTGGAATATGCACATTCGTATTTAAAGCCTCTTTTAAAACATCGACTGGCGTACCTTGTGGCACCAAGATTTCTTTTGGCACTACATTCTTCTCATAATACTGCATGATAAAACTTGTAAAAGCATCCATCTCATCTTCATATAAAGGCGTAATGGACATATTTCTTTCCAATAATTTTCCTTGTCGAATAAAGAATGCCTGAAATGAAATATAGCCAGAATCCACATAATATCCAAACACATCGCGATTGGTCCGATCTTTAAAATCAATCGTCTGTTTTTCAATCACATGCTCTAATGCCTGAATCGTATTATAAATTTCCTGCGCCTTTTCAAACTGCAAATTTTCACTGGCATCCAACATTTTTGCCTGCAAAGAATCCATCACCTCTTTGGTGTCTCCACTCAAAAATTTCTTAATTTTTTTACGCGTTTTCTCATTTTCCTTAGGATCAATCTCATGGATACAAGGCCCTAAACACTGATGCATATGATAGTACAAACAAGGACTATCCGGAATATGACGACACTTTCTTACAGAAAAGATTTGATTGATCAACCTCACAATTTCATAAGCCGACTGACTACTTGGATACGGCCCAAAATATTCACTCTTTTTACTTTTAATATTACGCGTTGTACGAACCACGAAATTATTTTCCTTTGTGATCTCAATATACGGATACGTCTTATCATCCATAAACATAATATTATATGGAGGTGTATGCTTCTTAATTAAATTGATTTCCAATAATAAAGCCTCTTTTTCACTGCCCGTCACAATAAATTCAAAATCACGAATATGCGAAACTAAACGCGTTGTCTTATTATTATGTGTACCATGAAAATAAGAACGAACACGATTCTTTAATACTTTGGCTTTTCCTACATACAAAATATTCTGATTCTCATCCTTCATGATGTAACAGCCAGGTGCATCCGGAAGTAAAGCCAATTTATCTTGTAAATGCTTAGAAATACTCATTTTATCCCCTACTTTAATATGACAATCGTTGCTCCAAGTCCACCTTCACTAGGACCTGCACTTGTAAATTTAGAAACATTTGGCTGTTTCTTTAAATCCTTCCATACGGCTGTTCTTAAAGCCCCCGTACCCATACCATGAATAATACGAACTTGTTTTATGTGTTTTACAACAGCCTGATCTAAATATTTATCTAAAGCCGCAATGCCTTCTTCAACACGCATACCAATTAGATTCAACTCTAAAGGAAAGCGACTCGATACACTTTCTACATGCGCTTTATACGTTGTCTTTTTAATTTGTGGTTTATGCATAGGCTCCAACTTAGAAAGCTTGACCTTCATCTTCATTCCATTTGTTAAAACCGTAGCTTCATTTCTTCGAATATCTACAATTTCACCATGCGAATTCAAACCCGAAATCTTTACATAATCCCCCACTTTGAATTCTTCCTTTTCTTCTTCAACATCCTTTACCACAGAATCATTTAAAAGATCCAACTCATGCATCTTTTCAATCTGTTCATGCTGCTTACCCGTCTTCTGTTTACGAAGTACAGTTAAAATTTCTTTAGCCTGTGCCTTTTTCTTTTCAAGCATCTCATTTAACTGTTCTTGATAGGACGCATCCAATTCAGCCTTACGCTTTTCTATTTCTTTTTCTTTTTCATAAGCCTCTTTTTGAACACGATGCGCATCCTCAATCAATGCATTAAAACGCTCTTTTTGTTTCAATACATCATTTTGAAGCTTCTCTAATTTCTCTAATTCTTTTTCCGTCTGCTTTTCATTTTCATTCTTTAAAAAATCAGCTCTTTTTAAAATAGATTCTTCCAAATGATATTCTCTAGCAATATGAAACGCATAACTAGCCCCAGATACACCCGGAATATATTTATAGGTTGGCTTAAGAGTTTCTGGATCAAATTCAACACTCGATACCAAGACATGCTCATTGGCCTTTCCATACGTTTTTACTTGCGAATAGTGCGTTGAAGTAATGATCGTACTCTTTTTTGAAATCAAATATTCCAATATCGCAACCGCAAGACTGGCTCCTTCTAAAGGATCTGTACCATTTCCAATTTCATCCAATAAGATAAAACTATTCTCATCACTCTTTTGACAAATATGAGAAAGCCTAGAAATGTGACTTGAGAATGTCGATAAATTATTTTCAATGGATTGATGATCTCCAATATCAAAATACATCGATTGATAAAATGGCAAGATGGCCTTATGACATAATACAGGAAATGCCGCATGAGCTAATGCCACAAATAGACCAATCGTCTTTAAAGTTACTGTTTTACCACCCATATTCGGTCCTGAAATCATAAGACAAGCTTGTTGATCGTTTAATTCATATGTGTTACAAACCACTTTCTTTTCATCAATCAACGGATGCTTGGCATGCTCTAAATACAACGAATGATCTCTAGATTGTAATGAAGGAATACAACCATCATAGCGAATGGCCCATTTTGCCTTTGTGAAAGCCACATCAATGATTGTTAAAGTTTCTAATGCCGAAGTTAATGCGAGTGCATGTTTCTTTACCTGCATAGACAATTCTTTACAGATTCTTTTCTTCTCTTCTTCAATACGAATCACTAAGGATGAAATCTCATTATTATCCGCTACAAAACTCGATGGCTCTACATAATAGGCAAGACCTGAACTGGATTGTCCATGAATCATACCTCCAAAAGCATTTTTATCTTGGGCACGAACTAATACGACAACACGTCCCGAAACCGTTGTCGTCATATTTTCCATTAATTTTGAACTATTCTTCTTTAAAAACTGTCTCGATTTGGACTGCAAAGCTAAACGCGTATCTACCAAAGCCTTATGCATACTCTTTAATGCAGGTGTCGCATCTTCTTTAACACTCCCCGTTAAATCGATTTTGGAAATGATGGAATCCATCAAACGTGTACATCCATCCATCGATTGAGCTAGATTGGTTAATTCTATAAATTCAGAAGAGTTTAAACTTTGTTTCGCTTGCTTAACAGCCGTTAAAAAATGATAGATTGAAATTAATTCTTTACTTGTTAGTGTCATCTGTTTTTCAGCTTTTGAAACAGGTAAAGAAATGTCATTGGCACCTGATAAATTCAATAAACCACCTTTTTGTTCAAACTGGATGGCTTCTTTAGCATAATTCAATTGTTCTTGTATTTCTAATTTATTAAATTGAGGCAACGCATTTAAAATCTTTTCTTTGGAACAAGAAAAACTTGAAAATGCGCAAATCTGAGTTAATACACTCGAGAAATCAATAGCCTGATTTAGTTCATCTCTAAAATTTCGTTTCATAAAACACTCCATTCCTTCCTATTTTAACATAAATTTTGTGGTAAACTAAATAAGGTGATTAAAATGGCAACATTGACAAAGAATATGACAAAAGAAGAAATCTTTCAATTAAAAAAACGATTGTCTTCTTTTATTTTAAAAGAAAGTACACCTTCATATACGTATTATCAAATCAAGACAAAAGAGTGTACAATTACAGCTTACACAAGTGGTAAAGTTGTATTTCAGGGAGCTGATCTTTCTTGGTTAGAACCTGCAACGCCTCAAAAAGAAGCACAAGACCAGGCTGGAAGTGATGAAGTAGGTACAGGCGATTATTTTGGTCCTGTTGTAGTGGCTAGTTGTATCGTCACAAAAGAAGCAAGAGAAAAATTATCTCATTTAGGTATACAAGATTCCAAGCAAGTGGATGATACCAAAATCAGAAAACTAGCCCCACTCATTAAAGATGTCTGTCCACACAGTATTTTGATTGTGCCCAATTCAAAATATAACGATATGCACGATTCTTGTAATATGGTGGACATGAAATGTCGTTTACACAACCAAGCCTATGTAAATCTAATCCATAAAGGATATACGCTTCCTAAACAGATTGTCATCGATCAATTTGTCCAGGAAAAAAGTTATTATCGCTATCTACAAGGTTTTCCTGAAGTAATTCGCGGCATTACTTTTGAAACAAAAGCTGAAAATAAGTATCTTGCGGTAGCTTGTGCAAGCATTCTTGCTCGCAATGCCTTTTTAGAAGCTTGGGATCTTATGGAAGAAAAATATGATTTTAAATTCGAAAAGGGTGCTGGTAGTAAAGTGGATGCTTGTGGCAAAGAATTTGTGAAAAAATTTGGAAAAGAAAAGCTTTACCAAGTGGCAAAGCTTCATTTTAAAAATACTCAAAAAATCGGTGTTTAACGCCTTCTTCGATCATTTTGCGCTATGGAATAATAGCGCTTTTTATCTTCATACATCTTTTGATCGGCTTCTTGTAAAATTTCACTCAAATTTAAACAACGCTCTTTCCATATATACCCTGTCGCAACACTAATTTCTAGTTCTTTCATACGCTTCAACAACATTTCATATTTAGAATAGAATTCCGATTCCAAAACATCTTGTTCGATAACCACAAATTCATCTCCACCAATACGATATGAGTTATCCGCAAAAATTTCTTGTAGTACATAAGAAGCACTAATAATCAAAGTATCTCCTGCAAGATGTCCCATTTTATCATTGATTTCTTTTAATCCATTTAAATCCAAATAAATCACTCCAACAAAATGAAGTTCTTTACACCTATTTTTTTTAAGATATTCATTAAAGTGATTGCGATTTTGTGCATAAGTCAAAGAATCGACATAGCTTAAATTCTGTAAATGTTTCTTTTCTTTTTCACGCGTCATGGCCGTTTCAATAAAGAAACATAGAGATTCTAAAAAGTCTTTTTGGTAGTAGTTTTGTTTAGGATTGTCTACCGCAAAAACGCCTTTAATTTGATGATTATCCACAAATGGTACAAGGATTATACTATGTATTTTTTGCGAAATAAAACTTGAATAGATCGGACTTGTAGAAGGTATTTCTTGTGTTACATCTTCAATATAATATGACTTTTGATTTTCAAAGAAACGCTGCACTAAATCCATATTTTCTAAACATAGACGGACCATATTATCAATATGAATATCATCATTTCGATTTCCATATTCATAAATGCTGTTCGTTTGTTTATTTTCAAAATCTAAATCCAATACATAACATCTTTCAGCTTGATAAAATTCACAAATAGTTTTCAAGATATCCTCAATGGCTCCCTTTTGATTTGTACCATTCGATAGTTTACGAACACATTGAATCAAAGTATGCGAAACATTTAGATCCTTTTCAAATTCATTTGATTTGTTTGAAATTCTTCGAACTTTTGTGATATAGAACCCACAATATAGTAGAAGAATCACAACTTCACAAATGACCATGAGCATATAATTCTTTTTCAATGTCAAGGCACTCGCAAAGGCTACATCTTCATCCACTATGACAATTAATTCCCAATTATAAACTTGAATCGGTTTATAACATAAATATTTTTTAATGCCATCTTTTTCAAATTTCACAACACCTGATTTTAAAGCATGTATTTGTTTTATAACGTCTTTTTTAGGCGATAATAATTTACAACCATTCGTTGAAAAAGTGTCATAATCTAAAATATCTTGATTATTCATCACAACCTGTCCATCCGTTGTATCAATAATGAGATTTTGTGTCTTTCCACTATATATTTGTGTATAAAACTTCTCGTCTAAAGTATCACATTGAATTACACCAACTAAATAGGCAACGACAGAATCGTTTTGTTGGATAGGCACATAATAATTCACACTCTTTTTATTTGTGAGTGGATCTGTATGTACTTGATCCATATATTCTGCATCTGCATTCAATGTCAAAAAATCATTCGATTGAATTGGTTGCACATCTTTATGCATTGTATACATCATATTATTTTGCATCGATAAATCGACGCGTTCAAACAAAGATACATCTTCAAATGTACTTAATCGACTGGTGTATTCTTCATATGTAGGCAAATGATCTTCATTGGAAAAATCTTTTCCAATCAAACGCAAATAATTCAAATCATCCTGCATACGATTTTGAATACTTTGAATGATGGCATTACTCGCATTTTCTAATCGGTTGTAACAACTTTCTTCTTCTTGTTTAAAACTAATATGATAGGTTGTAACAGTTAATGCCAATATCAATATCATAACTAAAAGCGTTGGTAATAACTGATTTATTTGTTTTTTCATACGTATTCCTTTTATCATTTCTGACTTTAATTATAAACCCATAAAATGTTAAAGGCAAAAAAGAAGTAACATAAGCTACTTCTTTAACGATTGTTGATCCTTGTTTCAACCTCCATATCATAAGGAAGTTGAATCAATTTTACACCCGCATCATGAAACATGCGTTTACTCGCAACATTTCCTTCTGTACCATCATACTTGTCACTTTCATATACAACACAAGTAATACCGGCTTGAATAATGGCTTTTGCGCATTCATTACATGGAAATAATGAAACATATAAAGTACAACCATGTAGATCTTGAATACTATTTAAAATCGCATTCAATTCAGCATGAACCACATAAGGATATTTTGTTTCTAGAAACTGCCCATCTCGAGCCCAAGGAAATTCATCATCTTCACATCCATAAGGAAAACCATTATAGCCTAGTCCAACCACTCTTTTTTGTGGATTGACAATACAAGCTCCTACACGCGTATTTGGATCTTTTGAACGCATAGCACTCAAATGTGCCATACCCATAAAATACTGATCCCAACTCAATACATCTTTACGCATTATTCTTCCTCTTCTCTAAGTTCATTTAATACTTTTTCAAAAGTTGGTTCTAACGGTACTTCAAAGTGCATCTTTTCATGTGTTGTTGGATGAACAAACTCCAAGGCGCATGCATGCAATAACTGGCCATTGGCTTGAATTGTTTTTCTAGGACCATATTTTGGATCGCCTGCAATTGGATGTTCAATATATTGCATATGTACACGAATCTGATGAGTTCTTCCGGTTTCCAATTGACATTTAATGTACGCAAACTTACTGAAGTTTTCTAAAACACTAAAATGCGTGATCGCATCCTTTGAATTGTTTGCGGTAACCGCCATTTTCTGTCGATCCTTTTCATCACGACCAATTGGTGCATGAATCGTGCCATATTCATGTGTAAATGGTTTATGCACTATGGCTACATATTCTCGATGACATGTCTTATCTTGAAGTTGTTGGCTCAATGCCTCGTGCGCCTTATCATTTTTGGCAACCACAAGTAAGCCAGATGTATCTTTATCAATACGATGTACAATGCCTGGTCGCATCACACCATTTATACCACTCAAATCTTTACAATGATACAATAAGGCATTGACTAGCGTACCCGAATAATGTCCTGGAGCTGGATGCACCACCATACCTTTTGGTTTATTGACCACAATGATATCATGATCTTCATAAACAATGTCTAAATCGATTGGTTCTGGAAGTACTTCTGTTGAATCAAGTTCAGGAATTGAAACTTCAATTTCGTCATTTACACAAACTTTATAACTCGCCTTCATCACCTTTTGATTGACCAAGACATTTCCTTCATCCAATAAATCTTTAATTCTCTTACGCGAAAAATCTAACTTTTCAGCTAATACTTTATCTAAACGATCCAATTTTGTATCTTCATCTATTTTTAGGATTCTTGTTTCCATTTCGCTTGCTCCTTCTTATCGTCTATAAACATACTGATTAATATTAATGCAATTCCTACGGTTATGCAAATATCCGCCACATTAAATACGGGAAATGGATAACCAAAAATATAGAAACTAAAAAAGTCTCTAACATATCCTAGACTCATACGGTCAATAAAGTTACCAATAGCTCCTGAGAAAACTAAAGATAAACAAATTTGATAGCGTGAATCATTCGTTTTAAAAAACATATATACCATCGCAACTAGGGCAATTAGAGTTAGTGCTGCAAAAAAGCCCATTCCAGCTTGTGCAAACATACTAAATCCAGCTCCCGTATTTTGAACATATGTCAAGTAAAAGAAATGATTGATCATTTCCACGGTTTCATTTAATTTGATCGACTTCACAATAGCCCATTTTGTCCATTGATCTAGTCCTAAAGTGACAAATACTATTAATAAGGATGCCACTACTGTTTTTCCTTGTTTCATCTTATATCCCCTTTTAAAACGATTTGTTTCTTCTATGTAAAAATAACATTTTGAAAAATAACCATACACTCATGCCAAGCGCAAAGATATATCCAAAAAAGCCAAGTGCAGGTATACCCATAATGGTCGGTTTCATTTTTGTTGTACAGATTAAGCTTGAACCTACAACCAAGGCTGCAATCAACACACATACAATCAAACGATTCACCATCTGATCAATCTTCGCAAGTGGAGCTTGAGAACCCATTAAATTTAAGTTTACCTTGATTTGTCCTCTTTGAACCATCTTCAAGACATCACTAGCCTGTACAGGAATATCGATTGAATGTGAAAGTGCATCTACACTTCGCTTAAATCCCGACTTCATTTCTTTTTGCCAATCAATCTGCGTCAAACTTGACTTATGACTCATCGCTATCTTCATCGTATTCATATTCGGATCTAAAGCCGTTAATGTTCCTTCAATTGTCATCATCGAACGAGCTAGCATACTTATGCCTTTTGGCAAAGAAATCGAATAGACATGACATATTGAAAACATATCTTGTACAAGTTTTGCGACATCAATTTGAGCATAAGGAACACTCAAATATTGATTTACAAATTTATCCATGTCGTTACAAAATGCAGAATAATCAATTTCTTTCTTACAATCTCCAATCATTAAAATGCAATCGACTAATTTCTGTGTATCCTTTAATGCGATGGCACGAACCGCCGATTTCATCGTTTCCCTTTCATTCGCATCTAAGATTCCCATCATACCAAAATCAATCCATACGATTTGATTATCACGAATTCTTAAATTTCCTGAATGTGGATCCGCATGAAAGAAACCATTCTCAATGATTTGTGAAATATAATTAAATGCCAATTTATCGGCAATTTCACTACGGTCATAACCTAGTTCATCTAATTTTTTTGAATCTGTAATTTCTACACCATCCACATATTCCATCACTAGAATATTTTTTCGTGTATATTCATCATAAATTTTAGGTGCATCAATAAATTTACAATCCTTATATTCATTTTTAAATCGTTTCGCAAACTGTGCTTCTATCGTAAAATCCATTTCTTGTTTGGCCGTGTACCAAAATTCATCGATAACCATATCTAAATCGACGACACTTGAAACAATATCGGATAGATTTAATATTTTTACAGCTTTTCTTAATAATGCGACATCACGTTCCATCCACTCATAAATTTTTGGTCGTTGAATCTTTAAAACTACTCTTTCTTTTGTCTTTAGAGTTGCTGCATGTACTTGCGCAATCGATGCCGATCCTAAACATATTTCATCAATACTCTCAAATTCTTCATGAAACAAATCACCATATGTATCTTGAATAATTTGTTCAACCATCGAAAAAGGCATAGGCGTTACATGAGAGCGAAGCTTCATCAATTCTTTACAATAACGCTGTGAAAACAGATCTTGTCTTGTTGACATGATTTGGCCAATCTTTACGAAGGTTGGTCCCAAATCTTCAAGAATCATACGAAACTTAACGGGATCCATTCCCTTTTGGATGTGGTGTTTTCTAAGTATTGAAACAATCTGGGCAAATCTAGCACTTGTTGACATCGTTTTTGTATCACTCATTTTTTCACATCCTGTCTTCTATGTAAAGGTGTATTGGTCACTTTACTCTTTTTTAATACCTTACGTGTATTGAATTTCTTCTTATCTTCCACAAGAATCATTTTCAACAAACGACTCCAATCTTTATTATTTTTCATAACAGTATTTTAACATACTTGTTAAAAATCAAAAAGAAACAAGAGCTAATATGTAAAGGGTGGTTTCTTCCACCGAATACATATGACTGCGGCTCATTTGTGGTGAATGTAACAGCAGCGATAGGAAAGGAGTCCAAATACCTTAATAACAGTTGAAAACGGAACACACAAAAAAGGTCGCTATGAAATCTATCTTTGAAGAAATGGGCGGAACATATCGTTGGCAGGGCGATTATCGCATCCCGAACATTGAACTTCCAGAGCAGGAGGAATATCAGCTTAGCAAATATGGTCATATTCCAGTATCAACTCCGTCATATCAGTCGTGGCAAGTATAAACTGGAGCGGTATCTGGATTCTGCAAAGCCGACTCTTGCGGAGTATTTAGAGTTGGTGCAGAAAATCAAAAATGCCGTAAAGGAACGGAAAGCCCTGCTGGCAGAGAAGAAAGAAATCTCCTTTTGGAATATCCCCAAAGCCAAGGAGCTAAATGCAAAAATCGCAGAGCTGACCGAGGATATTGAGGAACTGAAATCCGAAAAGGCTGTACTGCTCAATCAGCTGGACTGTGCAGACGATGCCGGTATTGCTGCAATCAAAAAGGACATTGCTTACGCAGAAGCAGTTTTTTTTAAGTTGGAGCAGCAGGAAGAAAAGTATTCCTCAAAACTCAAAGCCGCCCTCAGCGAATATGCAGAAAATCGTACTTCCCAGCGGGAACTGGAACAGAAAAAACAGCAGAAACACAAAGCCACACAAAAACAAAAGCACAGACATAGCGAGCAGGAGCAATAAAACTCTACAATTATTTATGTGAGTGTAAATGACAGTGATACAAATTTTTAGGTGGAATGATTCGTAACACCAAAGGTATTATTTTACTATTTTTTAACTATTTTTTAGGTTGACTATAGATCGTGGGGTGCGTTATAATTTTTTAAGAAGAAGGGAGTAATACTAATGGATAGTCTACTACTAAATATCAAAAGCAATTGGAAAATTATACAATTGGAGGAACTAATCAAAATAAATGATCCATCGCAGGATCTATCACGCACTGCTGTATTTGAAAGAGAAGTACAGGCTGCTCAACATGTTGATTGGAAAGAGATACAGCTGTCACTCTTAGATTTGAAAAAAGAGGATGGAACACCGTTGTCTACCAGTTTTCAGGCAAAGGTTTCCCCTGACACGGCAAAAATTTTAGAGCAGGTGCAGTCAGATATGATGCATCAGCTCTCCCTCAAGCGCTTAAAGGTCAATTATATGGTTCTACTTTTACAGAGAAACTATCTAGATCAGCTAATATCCAGACAGAAAAATCTTGTGAGGAAAAAAAACGTTTGCAAGACAGATCGTATGATAGAAGAAAAAGAAATCGATATGCCCACTATGGCTCAGCTGCTAGTAGAGATGATGTTGACCGATCACCAATGCGCAGAACTGGAGCAAATAAAAACTCTACTTGTAGACTGGAAAATACGACAATAGAAAAAAGTATATTGAATACGATTCATCCGAAAGAACTTTGAGAGGAGAAAATTTCATGAACAAGGAACGACAATTGAGAGAAGAGGAACGAATCCGAGCAGGTTATTATCAGCAGCATAATTATACTTGGCAGTATGTCTTACAGCCAGAAGAATACCAAGATTTGTTATCACGTGAAGTTAATGGAAAGCATCTACAGATTTACCCGTTTCATCCTAAAAATAATTGGACAGACTTTATTCGATTTAAAGAAGGCCCTGCTGGAGGCGACTGTGATTCCAGTGCTGCTACAATGCTCACCTTTAAGATGGTTTATACCTACTTAAATGATGGAAAAATCATACCACAATCTAAAAAATATAATGAATATCAGATAGAAAAAGCAGGAGCAAAATATTGTGGTGATACTATGACTTCGGGATGGACTCCGTTAAAGAGGTATCTTGCCTATCAGCATCAAGCACTGCAAGGCAAAAATCCCGAATTGTTTGATGATTTTGATAAGTGGGTTAAAGTTAAAGACAATGGGGTCCCTATAACGAATTTTGAAAATGATTGCAAGAGGGGCTTCAGAGAGTACTGCTACTACTTTGCTGAACAGATGGCTGCACCAGTTGGGCGCGTGCTGAGCTCAGACTGCAAGTTGTTCTTGGAAAATGTCTGGAATCAAGGCAATTTGCTTCCAGTCCCAGAATTTTTCAATAAAGCACGTGCCAGCGATGAATATGGAGATACCATTGATCGTATGCTGACTTATCTGTATTATTTTATAATGAGTACTGGCGATGATAAATATCTAAAACTTCTCTTTTGTGTTGATGAAAAAAAGCAAAAAAAGCGCAAAAAAGATATAGAGGAAGCCGAAAAGGCGACGAAGGCAGTGGAGACGAAGGCAGTGAAAAAGACCAAAGATTGGATTCGTCAAGTGTGTGGTGAAAAAACGGGTGAAGGGGCTTGGAACACCTTTGTTGAAATTCACTTATTACAGCCGTTCTGCAAGTTGGATGAAAACGGAATCTATATTCCAGTCTGTATGTTTAACAACCAGCCTCTACGATATACCTACCCTCCTTATTATGAAAAGCAACTACGTTTTTTGCCAGGTACTTTAGAAGAATGCGAATGCTTTTTTAGAACGTGCAATACAGCAATTCTCGAAAGAAGTAGATTGATTCAGGAAAAAATTAAAGAGGTATAACTATTATGACTAGAATGGAAGCACAAGTTCATATAGAGAACTATCTGAAATCCCATAACATCCGTTATGCAAAAAATGTTGATAACGGTATCCCTCACATCACTATCCTCTATGTAAACTGCGATCGATGCCCAGATAATATTTTGGAGTCCTGTATTTGGTTTTACAAGGATGTTATGGAGGCAAGGGTCTATTATGATCAGACCGCTGCAAATTGGTGTCGAATAAGTAGCCATATCCCTGAACTCATGCGTCTGCTGAATTATATAAATGCTCGTGTTTGGCCACGGACCACAGACGGAATGGGAAATGGTCTCTACATGCCCTCCTGTCTTTACACCTCCAGAATTTATCTAACTGAAGATGATCGCTATGATATTACTCTTACCTCCATGATTCCCTATGACTTTTTTGAGCTGGCTCCTTTAGAAAGCGAAGATTTTATAACAGCCTACTGCCCTTCTTTACTTGATGAATTGAGCCCTGCGATTTTTGGAGTATTATTTGGTAGGCTTGACACAGAACAGACCATTGAATATATTAAGAAAAATATTCTTCATGAGGTAGACTGAGGAGAAATACGATGAAAATAACAAGATTTATAGCTTCGTTATACCACAAACAGCACTACGATAAATATTTTATGAAAAAATACGCAGACAAACCGCCACTGATTTATTATGATAAAAAAACAGATTGCTACATACATCCCCAAAAAATCAGTGAATATGGATGCTGTGAGTATATTTGTTCAGAACTGGCGAAATCAGGTGTTCATTATTCTTATTACTTAGGCGAAAATCGAGACCATGCACATACTATTAGTGAAGTGTTTTTGCTTGCTTATAACAAGGCTGAAATTTTTTCGATACACAAAGAGAATGAAGTTGAATATAGCAGGCAAGAATTAGAGCTTATCAAAAATCTTATTAATCAGGGTAAAATAGACCGTCAAAATGTTTCAAAATAAATTCTATAATCTGTAGTTAAAAAATGTTAATATAACAAGTGCTCTGCTGAATTTGAAGCAGAGCATATTCTCTATGAGGTAGAAGGAGGTAGTATATGAAAATATATGCCATGAGCGACATCCATGGTTGCATACACTCTTTTCTTGAGGCACTGCAGCTTGTTGACCTATCTGGGGATAACCAACTGGTTCTCTGTGGAGATTATATTCATGGTGGCCAAGATGACTATCTTGTTTTGGATCTAATTAAGGATTTAGAAATGAAGCATGGGTCAGATAAAGTTATCGTACTTGCTGGGAATCATGAGGATATGGCGTGCGACGGAAGGTGGCCTATTGGAGCGTCTCGATATTCGAGGTTCAGTCTTAATCATGACAATGATGATAAATACATTTTATGGATGCAAAGACTCCGAAGATATTATGTAGTAAACAATACAATTTTTGTGCATGCAGGTGTTGATGAGGAAGCAGGGGATTGGTGGGAATGGGGAACAGATGATTTTACATTCACAGAAAAATACCCTGCTGAAACCGGGAAGTTCTATATGAATATTGTTGCTGGTCATGTAGGAACAGCAGAAATTTCCGGAGATCCGCACTATCATGGCATCTATTTTGATGGAGAAAGTCATTACTACATTGATGGTACAGTACTGGAAAGTGGTATGATTCCTGTCATCCAGCTTGATACGGAAACCGATAAATTTTATCGTATGACAGAAACAGGGCGCAAGCCTGTTCTATCTTATGATGCAGAAAATTGACATATATCTGAACAATTAGCATAGGACAAAGGTTTCGCTTTAATTTCAGCGGAGCCTTTATTGTTTATGGAACGCTTTGCAGAATTTCCCCTTGACAAATTGAATCTCAGTATTCACTGTTCCTTAATAGTAATCATCGACCAATGTAATTTTATCTTTTAAAGCCTTACCATAACGAATACTTATATGAATTTCATTATTTTTCGCATAATATTCATCATAGGATTTTGTTCGAAACGTGTTAAATAATGTTTGAAAATCCTTTGACATCTCATAATCATCCATCTGCAAATCCAATTGATCTTCATCCTGTACAATATGAAGCATTTTAGGATATGTGATTACTAACGCATCATCTTGTAACTTATCATCTTCGAGTATTTCATCCACAACGACACGCACATCGCCTACAGAACTTAAATACGTCTTTGTATATAAGCGAGCTCTATTTGGCATTGAAGTTGTCATTGTCTGTGTTTCTTGAGATAAATCCATTTGATGGGGACTAATTTGACTGAATTCATATACAAAGGTTCCAACACCAAACACAAATAACCTGAATTATTCATGAAAATATAAAAATTCGTAGAATGTTCCTAATTTAAAGGA
>ERZ772884.410-NODE-410-length-32797-cov-22.339503_pt1 | contig 32797 bp, 25 predicted proteins | sample MGYA00580574_ERZ772884 | MGnify/ENA primary metagenome ERZ772884 (study PRJEB29015, sample SAMEA2737690) | human gut metagenome | biome: human gut; feature: human-associated habitat; material: faeces | place: China | collected 2012 ... | reverse complement strand
AAGGTAGCAAAGGTAAAGTTCAGCTGCTGGGCTCCGGTTCTATCCTGCGTCACGTGCGTGAAGCAGCGCAGATCCTGGCGAAAGACTACGGCGTGGGTTCCGACGTGTATAGCGTTACCTCCTTCACCGAACTGGCGCGTGATGGCCAGGATTGCGAACGCTGGAACATGCTGCACCCGCTGGAAACCCCGCGCGTGCCGTATATCGCTCAGGTAATGAACGACGCTCCGGCAGTGGCATCCACTGACTATATGAAACTGTTCGCTGAGCAGGTTCGTACTTACGTACCGGCTGATGATTACCGCGTACTGGGTACCGATGGCTTCGGTCGTTCCGACAGCCGTGAAAACCTGCGTCACCACTTCGAAGTCGATGCTTCCTATGTGGTCGTAGCAGCGCTGGGCGAACTGGCTAAACGTGGTGAAATCGATAAGAAAGTGGTGGCTGACGCTATCGCGAAATTCGACATCGATGCAGAAAAAGTTAACCCGCGTCTGGCGTAAGAGGTAAAAGAATAATGGCTATCGAAATCAAAGTACCGGACATCGGGGCTGATGAAGTTGAAATCACCGAGATCCTGGTCAAAGTGGGCGACAAAGTTGAAGCTGAACAGTCGCTGATCACCGTAGAAGGCGACAAAGCCTCTATGGAAGTCCCGTCTCCGCAGGCTGGCGTCGTGAAAGAGATTAAAGTCTCCGTCGGCGACAAAACCGAGACTGGCAAACTGATTATGATTTTCGATTCCGCCGAAGGTGCAGCCGCCGCTGCACCTGCGCAGGAAGAGAAGAAAGAAGCCGCTCCGGCCGCCGCTGCTCCAGCGGCTGCCGCGGCAGCGAAAGAAGTTCACGTCCCGGATATCGGCGGCGATGAAGTCGAAGTCACTGAGATCATGGTTAAAGTGGGCGACACCATCGCCGCTGAGCAATCCCTGATCACCGTAGAAGGCGATAAAGCCTCTATGGAAGTTCCGGCGCCGTTCGCCGGTACCGTCAAAGAGATCAAAATCAATACCGGCGATAAAGTTTCCACCGGCTCCCTGATTATGATCTTCGAAGTGGCGGGCGCTGCGCCTGCAGCCGCTCCGGCACAGGCTGCCGCGCCGGCTGCTGCGGCTCCGGCTGCCGCAGCAGGCGTGAAAGATGTTAACGTCCCGGACATCGGCGGCGACGAAGTTGAAGTCACCGAAGTGATGGTTAAAGTCGGCGATAAAGTCGCGGCGGAACAGTCCCTGATCACCGTAGAGGGCGACAAAGCCTCTATGGAAGTTCCGGCGCCGTTCGCGGGTACCGTTAAAGAGATCAAAATCAGCACCGGCGATAAAGTCAAAACCGGTTCCCTGATTATGGTCTTCGAAGTGGAAGGCGCTGCGCCTGCCGCCGCTCCGGCTCAGGCTGCTGCCCCGGCACCAGCTGCTGCCCCGGCTCAGGCCGCTAAGCCTGCCGCTGCGCCGGCTGCGAAAGCAGAAGGTAAAAGCGAATTCGCTGAAAACGATGCCTACGTTCACGCGACCCCGCTGATTCGCCGCCTGGCGCGCGAGTTCGGTGTTAACCTGGCGAAAGTGAAAGGCACCGGCCGTAAAGGTCGTATCCTGCGCGAAGACGTTCAGGCTTACGTGAAAGACGCGGTTAAACGCGCTGAATCCGCACCGGCGGCTGCCGCTGGCGGCGGTATCCCGGGCATGCTGCCGTGGCCGAAGGTTGACTTCAGCAAGTTTGGCGAAGTCGAAGAAGTGGAGCTGGGTCGTATCCAGAAAATCTCTGGCGCCAACCTGAGCCGTAACTGGGTGATGATTCCGCACGTTACCCACTTCGACAAAACCGATATCACCGATCTGGAAGCGTTCCGCAAGCAGCAGAATGCCGAAGCTGAGAAGCGTAAACTGGACGTGAAATTCACTCCAGTGGTCTTCATCATGAAAGCGGTTGCCGCTGCGCTTGAGCAGATGCCGCGCTTCAACAGCTCGCTCTCCGAAGATGGTCAGCGCCTGACGCTGAAGAAATACATCAACATCGGTGTGGCGGTGGATACCCCGAACGGTCTGGTGGTTCCGGTCTTCAAAGACGTGAACAAGAAGAGCATCACCGAGCTGTCTCGTGAATTGACCACCATCTCGAAGAAAGCGCGCGATGGCAAACTGACGGCTGGCGAAATGCAGGGCGGTTGCTTCACCATCTCCAGCATCGGCGGCCTGGGTACCACCCACTTCGCGCCGATTGTTAACGCGCCGGAAGTGGCCATCCTCGGCGTGTCTAAGTCCGCGATGGAGCCGGTATGGAATGGTAAAGAGTTTGTGCCGCGCCTGATGCTGCCGATCTCTCTGTCCTTCGACCACCGCGTCATCGACGGTGCTGATGGTGCCCGCTTCATTACCATCATTAACAACACCCTGAGCGACATTCGCCGCCTGGTGATGTAATCGAAAAAGCCGGCCTGACGGCCGGCTTTTTTCTGATAACCTCAGGCTGTTGGGGATTATCAGCAACAAAGGACAAAATCGTTTGCCGTTTGTTGTTTAAAAATTGTTAACAATTTTGTAAAATACACGCGGATAGAACGTCCCGGTGGACTTGGGCGTAAGAATAATAGCGTCAGACCCGCCGGATATAAATTACAGAGGTCATGATGAGTACTGAAATCAAAACTCAGGTCGTGGTACTTGGGGCAGGCCCCGCAGGTTACTCTGCAGCCTTCCGTTGCGCTGATTTAGGTCTGGAAACCGTCATCGTAGAACGTTACAGCACCCTCGGTGGTGTTTGTCTGAACGTGGGTTGTATCCCTTCTAAAGCGCTGCTGCACGTGGCAAAAGTTATCGAAGAAGCGAAAGCGCTGGCCGAACACGGCATCGTTTTCGGCGAACCGAAAACTGACATTGACAAGATCCGCACCTGGAAAGAAAAAGTCATCACTCAGCTGACCGGTGGTCTGGCTGGCATGGCCAAAGGTCGTAAAGTGAAGGTGGTTAACGGTCTGGGTAAATTTACCGGCGCTAACACCCTGGAAGTGGAAGGCGAAAACGGCAAAACCGTGATCAACTTCGACAACGCTATCATCGCGGCGGGTTCCCGTCCGATTCAGCTGCCGTTTATCCCGCATGAAGATCCGCGCGTATGGGACTCCACCGACGCGCTGGAACTGAAATCTGTACCGAAACGCATGCTGGTGATGGGCGGCGGTATCATCGGTCTGGAAATGGGTACCGTATACCATGCGCTGGGTTCAGAGATTGACGTGGTGGAAATGTTCGACCAGGTTATCCCGGCTGCCGACAAAGACGTGGTGAAAGTCTTCACCAAACGCATCAGCAAGAAATTTAACCTGATGCTGGAAACCAAAGTGACTGCCGTTGAAGCGAAAGAAGACGGTATTTACGTTTCCATGGAAGGTAAAAAAGCACCGGCGGAAGCGCAGCGTTACGACGCAGTGCTGGTCGCTATCGGCCGCGTCCCGAACGGTAAAAACCTCGATGCAGGTAAAGCTGGCGTGGAAGTTGACGATCGCGGCTTCATCCGCGTTGACAAACAAATGCGCACCAACGTGCCGCACATCTTTGCTATCGGCGATATCGTCGGCCAGCCGATGCTGGCGCACAAAGGTGTCCATGAAGGCCACGTTGCCGCAGAAGTTATCTCCGGTCTGAAACACTACTTCGATCCGAAAGTGATCCCATCCATCGCCTACACTGAACCAGAAGTGGCATGGGTCGGTCTGACCGAGAAAGAAGCGAAAGAGAAAGGCATCAGCTACGAAACCGCCACCTTCCCGTGGGCTGCTTCCGGCCGTGCTATCGCTTCTGACTGCGCAGATGGTATGACCAAACTGATCTTCGACAAAGAGACCCACCGTGTTATCGGCGGCGCGATTGTCGGCACCAACGGCGGCGAGCTGCTGGGTGAGATCGGCCTGGCTATCGAGATGGGCTGTGACGCTGAAGACATCGCCCTGACCATCCACGCTCACCCGACTCTGCACGAGTCCGTTGGCCTGGCGGCGGAAGTGTTCGAAGGCAGCATCACCGACCTGCCAAACGCCAAAGCGAAGAAAAAGTAACTTTTTCTTTCAGGAAAAAAGCATAAGCGGCTCCGGGAGCCGCTTTTTTTATGCCTGATGTTTAGAACTATGTCACTGTTCATAAACCGCTACACCTCATACATACTTTGAAAATAGTCACTCAGTAAACTTATAGGTAGTTAATGATATCGATGAGGTGTGAGATGAAACGCTTTTTAACCACAGCGCTGGTCGCTGCAACGTTTTTTACCGGTGTGGCTTACGCCGCTGACGCCAACATTCCCTGGGCGGACAACAGCGGCGGTACGGAAACGACCCACATTGCGGCGATGGGCCAGGATCTGAATGCCCAGCATCAGCAGGTGACGAAGACCAATGAAGGGGTATGGGCGGCGAATTCCGGTAGCATCAGCGCTGACGAAGCGGCATTATCCAGCACAAAACCAGCCTTTGCCGGCGATCCTTCTCTGATGCCTCACCAGGGCTAAGTGAATGAAAACGCCCGGTTGCGTGAGTGCAACCGGGCGTTTTTTTAAGGTTCTGCCACCTGCCAGCCGGCGTCAGCGTCGGGGGTAAAGCGCGTTATCTCCTGTGCCTTTGCGGCGCTCTCTTCACCGAGATTGGCCTGATAGACCCTATCCTGCTGATCGATCATAAAGCTCATCACGCCGGTTTCACCCCAGGCTATCGGCCAGGCCAGCAAGGCGACGCTCTGGTCATCGCGACCGGCGATAATTCGAAAGCGATAGCCATGGTAGCCGCTACCGGGCACCGTCGGGCTAAAGGCCGGACCGAGCGGGCTTGGCGCTTCGCCCGGCGAAGTTGGCCAGTACAAGCCATCTTTTTTGCCTTCGCTACTGATGATTTTCTGCGCCCAGCGGTGGTTCAGATGATAATAATCCTGCTGGGCATCAACATAGGCATGCATGGCGGCGATCGCCGACAGCTCATTGCGGCCGATGGCGCGGGTGAGGATCTCCTCTTCGCCAGCGGCCATATCAAAGCGCCATCCCTCAGACGCTTTTACGATAGGCACGGGCAGACGCCATGCCTCGCTACCGACATCGAGCCAGGCTTTGTCACCCTGCTGGATGATGACATGTTTCACCTGCCAGTCGCGTTGAAAGCGATCGACGGCGGCAGGGTCGATCCCGTCCGTGGGTAAAAACTGCTGCCAGTTATCGCCGAGTACTTCGCTCAGCGCGGCTTCATTAGGCTGGCTGATCGCTTCGGCCAGCGCAGTTGCGGCCTGTTCCGGCGTGGCAAACTGCTGTTGGGCGAAGGCGGCAAGCGGCGACAGCATTAACGTAAACAGGGCAACGGATAATGGGTTTCTCATTCTGCTCATCCTTAGCGGCGACGCAGTTCATGGTGTTCGGAAAGACGTTCTCTGGCGCCCTCGCGTAACTCGCGGTTTACGCCGGAAAACTGGCGGCTCTGCAGTCCTCGTTCCTGCTGCGCTTGCCAGGAGGGGGCGCGGCTTTCGTTGCCGCTAAGGGCGTTGGCGCGCAGATGGCTGAGCGTCTGCTGACGCTGGGCTGGCGTGGCGGACTGGAACTGCTGCCGGCGCTGCTGCTGCTGAGGTGTGCGGTTCTGCTCGTGGCTCCTGGCGGCTTCTCGACGCTGCTGTTGCTGCGGCGTGGGGTTTTTCAGCTGCGTTTTTGCCGCCTCGCGACGCTGCTGTTGGGTCGGCGTACTGTCGTAACCGCGGTAATTACTGCGTTGGGTGGCTTGCTTCAGCTGCGCCGAGGCCGCCTGACGCTGGGCGTCGCGTGAGGCGTTGTTTGCCGCCAGGTTGCCCGCTGTGGCCGTCGGTACGTTATGCTGCAGCTGGGTCATCGCTGCCTGGCGCTGCGCTTCGCGATCGACTGGCGCATGTTGGGTCGCGCTCAGTCCGCCGGAAACGTTGGTCTGATGGAAGCGCTGAGCTACCGTATTATCGGGATACGGTGTGTGTCCGCGATAGGCAGGATTGTGCTGCCAGTTAACGTGGTTTCCCGGCAGGTTTTCTCCTGTTATATGATTGAAATTATTTACATTAATATTGATGTTATCGCCATTATGCGAGTAATCGCCGTGGTGGTAGTCGTCATCGTGATGGTGATGGTCATCATCATCCCAGTCGATACTGCTGAACAGCGCCCAGGTGGTGGCCACGCCGAGGCTGTACCCGAAGCCTTTGACGAAGCTATCGGTAAACTGCTCCCCGGGAGGGGGCGGCAGATAGACCGGCGGATAGGCGCTGTTCGGCCAGGTACCATAGACGGTGGAGGGGTTATAGCTGGGAACATAGACCACCTGTGGATTGGTCGGCTCTATTTTAATGACCTGCGTGGGCGCAGGCGCCGCTGTGTGGGCGGTTGCGGTTGCTGCTGTGCTGCTGCTGGCTGAAACCGGTGCGGCAGGGGTGACAATCACTTTCTGCTGCGGTGTGGATTTCAGCGTCCCGGTTTGTTGGGCAATGGCGCGCAGGCGCTGCACTGAATCCATCACATCATGCGGCTGGGCCAAAAACGCATTGCCAAGATTTTCCACCCAGGGCGGATTCTCGCCCATCATCGCCAGCAGGGCAGGGAAAGCGACAAGAGATTTGACGCTAGGGTCCCACGGCTGGCTGGCAACCGCCTGCACGGCCGCATCCCCTTTCATCGCGGGGTTATCCTGGGACCACTGGACCGCCTGCAGGACGTTGTCGGGATAAGTGGAGGCCATCAACACCTGCGACAGCAGACTGTCCGGGTAGAGCGCGATAGGGGCGACCCACTGATCAATTTGCGCCTGGGTGTAAGTGGCGGCCACCGGCTGTGTCGTCGACGCTGCGGGCGCTGGCGCTTGCTGCGCAGGCGGTTCAGCGATCGTCGCTGGGGTTCGGCTTTGCACATAGAGTGTTCCTGCCGCCGCGAGTAAGCCAGCGCTACAGAGCAGGGCGATAATATGGGGTTTGAACGGCAGTGACATGGAAACTCCTGACCCAAAAAGTAACCCATCTCGCTAAAGTATCTGCGAAAACGGCGCGTTTGCTGAGTATAAGTAAGCGGTATGGCTTTTTATTGATTATTGTTGGGATCGGCCCGTGGCGTTGTACGCGGAAAGGAATTTTTGTCGTGGGATTTGAACAGAAAGCCTGCAATATCCTGCCCTTAACGATTCAGCTAAATTTTAATGTTGCTTTTTTGTAAACAGATTAACACCTTTCAAAAATCCTGCTATGCTGCCGACGCGGTATCGGGCATTTACCCTACAAACTGCTGTCTCACAGGAGCGTGAAGAAAATCGCCCAGCCACTAAATCCTTCAAGATGCGTCACGCGGCAAGCTAAGCCAGGACAGAGGCAGATTGATTGAAGACGTGTAGGCCGCATTATGACAATGAGAGCGAGGAGAACCGTCGTGCTAGAAGAATACCGTAAGCACGTAGCTGAGCGTGCCGCCATGGGGATTGTTGCCAAACCCTTAGATGCAACCCAAATGGCCGCGCTGGTAGAACTGCTGAAAAACCCGCCTGCGGGCGAAGAAGAATTCCTGTTAGACCTGCTGATTAACCGTGTACCGCCGGGCGTCGATGAAGCCGCCTATGTTAAAGCTGGATTCCTTGCCGCGATCGCCAAAGGCGAAGCGACCTCCCCCCTGGTTACCCCTGAAAAAGCCGTTGAACTGCTGGGCACCATGCAGGGCGGTTACAATATCCATCCGCTGATCGATGCGCTGGACGACGCGAAACTGGCGCCGATTGCCGCGAAAGCGCTCTCCCACACCCTGCTGATGTTCGATAACTTCTACGACGTGGAAGAGAAAGCCAAAGCGGGTAACGAGCATGCTAAACAGGTTATGCAATCCTGGGCTGACGCCGAATGGTTCCTGAACCGTCCGCAGCTGGCAGAGAAAATCACTGTTACCGTCTTCAAGGTCACCGGCGAAACGAACACCGATGATCTCTCTCCGGCGCCGGATGCGTGGTCGCGCCCGGACATCCCGCTGCATGCGCTGGCAATGCTCAAAAACCCCCGCGAAGGCATTGAGCCGGATCAGCCGGGCGTGGTTGGCCCAATCAAACAGATCGAAGCCCTGCAGCAGAAAGGCTACCCGCTGGCCTACGTCGGCGACGTGGTCGGGACCGGTTCTTCACGTAAATCCGCCACCAACTCGGTGCTGTGGTTTATGGGCGACGATATCCCGAACGTGCCGAACAAGCGCGGCGGCGGCCTGTGTCTGGGCGGTAAAATCGCGCCAATTTTCTTCAACACCATGGAAGATGCGGGCGCGCTGCCTATCGAAGTTGATGTGTCTAACCTGAACATGGGCGACGTAATCGACGTTTACCCGTTCAAAGGCGAAGTGCGTAACCACGAGACCAACGAACTGCTGGCCAGCTTCGAGCTGAAAACCGATGTGCTGATCGACGAAGTGCGCGCCGGCGGCCGTATTCCGCTGATCATCGGTCGCGGTCTGACCACCAAAGCGCGTGAAGCGCTGGGCCTGCCGCACAGCGATGTCTTCCGTCAGGCGAAAGACGTGGCGGAAAGCACCCGCGGCTTCTCGCTGGCGCAGAAAATGGTTGGCCGCGCCTGCGGCGTTGCCGGTATCCGTCCGGGCGCTTATTGCGAACCGAAAATGACCTCCGTCGGTTCTCAGGACACCACCGGTCCAATGACCCGTGATGAGCTGAAAGACCTGGCGTGCCTGGGCTTCTCTGCAGACCTGGTGATGCAGTCCTTCTGCCACACCGCGGCCTACCCGAAGCCGGTTGACGTTACCACGCACCACACTCTGCCGGACTTCATCATGAACCGCGGCGGTGTTTCTCTGCGTCCGGGCGATGGCGTGATTCACTCCTGGCTGAACCGCATGCTGCTGCCGGATACCGTGGGTACCGGCGGTGACTCCCACACCCGTTTCCCAATCGGCATCTCCTTCCCGGCAGGCTCTGGTCTGGTGGCCTTCGCCGCCGCGACCGGCGTGATGCCGCTGGATATGCCGGAATCGGTGCTGGTGCGTTTCAAAGGTAAAATGCAGCCGGGGATCACCCTGCGTGACCTGGTCCACGCCATCCCGCTGTACGCCATCAAGCAGGGCCTGCTGACCGTGGAGAAGAAAGGTAAGAAAAACATCTTCTCTGGTCGCATCCTCGAGATCGAAGGTCTGCCGGATCTGAAAGTCGAGCAGGCGTTCGAGTTGACCGATGCCTCGGCTGAGCGTTCTGCCGCCGGCTGCACCATCAAACTGAATAAAGAGCCGATCGTTGAGTATCTGAACTCCAACATCGTTCTGCTGAAGTGGATGATCGCCGAAGGCTACGGCGACCGCCGTACCCTGGAGCGTCGTATCCAGGGCATGGAAAAATGGCTGGCGGATCCGCAGCTGCTGGAAGCCGATGCTGACGCGGAATACGCGGCAGTGATCGACATCGATCTGGCGGATATTAAAGAGCCGATTCTGTGCGCGCCGAACGATCCGGACGATGCCCGCCTGCTGTCTGATGTGCAGGGCGAGAAGATCGACGAAGTGTTCATCGGCTCCTGCATGACCAACATCGGCCACTTCCGTGCCGCCGGTAAGCTGCTGGATAGCCACAAAGGCCAACTGCCGACTCGCCTGTGGGTGGCGCCGCCAACCCGTATGGATGCCGCGCAGCTGACCGAAGAAGGCTACTATAGCGTGTTTGGTAAGAGCGGGGCGCGTATCGAAATCCCTGGCTGTTCCCTGTGTATGGGTAACCAGGCGCGCGTGGCCGACGGCGCGACGGTGGTTTCCACCTCTACCCGTAACTTCCCGAACCGTTTAGGTACCGGCGCTAACGTCTATCTGGCCTCTGCCGAACTGGCAGCGGTGGCTTCGCTGCTCGGCAAACTGCCGACGCCGGAAGAGTACCAGACCTTCGTGGCGCAGGTGGATAAGACGGCGGAAGATACCTACCGTTATCTGAACTTCAACCAGCTGGATCAGTACACTGAAAAAGCTGACGGCGTGATCTTCCAGACCGCGGTGTAAACCATTCAGTCAGCCCGGCTGACCGTTTGGCGATAAACTCTCCAATGCCCGGTGAACATTGCATCATCGGGCATTTTTATTTCCAAACCTCCTGCCTGCTACGCTTTTTTTCTTTCTGTCTGCTGCGATAATTACTGCATGGGTACAGTGCAGCGGTGACGCATTGCCCTTGCAGAGGAAAAGACTATGGATTACGAATTTCTGCGCGATATTACCGGAGTGGTAAAGGTGCGAATGTCGATGGATCACGAGGCGATCGGCCACTGGTTCAACGAGGAGGTGAAAGGCAATCTTGCTCTGCTGGACGAAGTGGAGCAGGCTGCGCGCACCGTGAAGGGCAGCGAGCGTTCCTGGCAGCGTGCCGGGCATGAATATACGCTGTGGCTGGATGGCGAAGAGGTGATGATCCGCGCCAATCAGCTGGAGTTTTCCGGCGACGAAATCGAGGAGGGGATGAGCTACTACGACGAAGAAAGTCTCTCTCTGTGCGGTGTTGAGGATTTCCTGCAGGTGGTCGCCGCCTATCGTGAGTTTATGCAGCAGCGTTAATGACGCCTTTTATGTCGGGTGGCGCAGAACTACAGGCCCGGCAAGCAAAAGCGCCGCCGGGCATTTCATAGATTACACGGCAGGAATATTGCGGCCGTAGTAAATCTCGCGCATCTCTTTCCATAGCAGGTCGGTAATGACCTTGCGCTCTTCGGCAGTCAACTCTTCCGGTCGGGTATGGAACATGTAGTGCTTAAGGTCGAACTCCTTGAGCAACATTTTGGTATGGAAGATATTTTCCTGATAAACGTTGACGTCGACCATGTCATACAACGACTTCATATCGTCGGACATAAAGTTCTGAATCGAATTGATTTCATGATCGATAAAATGCTTCATCCCATTGATATCGCGGGTAAAGCCGCGCACACGGTAGTCAATGGTCACAATGTCCGATTCCAGCTGGTGAATCAGATAGTTCAGCGCTTTAAGCGGGGAAATGACGCCGCACGTTGAAACTTCGATATCGGCGCGGAAGGTGCACAGGCCGCCCTCCGGATGGCTCTCCGGGTAGGTATGCACGCAGATATGGCTCTTATCGAGATGGGCGACCACGGTTTCCGGTAGCGGGCCAGGATGTTCGGTCTGGTCAATCAGCTTGGGATCGACAGGCTCTTCGCTGACCAGAATGGTCACGCTGGCGCCCTGGGGTTCATAATCCTGACGGGCGATATTCAGGATATTGGCGCCAATAATAGAACAGGTTTCTGTCAGGATCTCCGTCAGGCGATTGGCATTATAGAGTTCGTCGATATAGGCGATGTAGCCGTCGCGCTCTTCTGCCGTTTTGGCGTAACAGATATCGTAGATACAAAAACTCAGGCTTTTGGTCAGGTTGTTAAAGCCGTGCAGCTTCAATTTTTTCAATTTAGTTCACCCCCTTATTTCGCGTCACGGTGCGGACAGAGCATCATGCAGATATTGTGGTAAGGCGAAGGCCGCCGTATGGATTGCCGGATTGTAGTAACGGCAGGTCAGGTTGGCTTTGTGAAAGCGCGCCTGAATGATTTCGCTGGAGAGATGGCGCAGCGCCTCATTGTCGCTCGCCCAGGCAAAGGTCATGATCCCGCCGTAATAGGTTGGAATTGCCGCCTGGTAGAAGCTGACGTCGCGAAAATAGTGGCTTAGCTTGCGATGGCTGCCTACCGCTTCATCCTGTTGCAGGAAGCAGACGCCATTCTGGGCAACAAAGATCCCACCCGGGTTCAGGCAGCGTTTGCAGCCTTCATAAAAAGCCGAGGTGAACAGGCTTTCTCCCGGGCCGATAGGGTCGGTACAGTCCGAAATGATCACGTCAAACGTTTGCGTCGTCTGATTAACAAAATTGACGCCATCATCAATCACCAGCGTAAAGCGCGGATCGTCATAGGCGCCGGCGTTATGGTTCGGCAGGTACTGGCGGCAGAATGAAACTACCCCGGCGTCGATTTCCACCATGGTGATGGTTTCGATGCTACGGTGACGAGAGACTTCGCGCAGCATCGCGCCATCGCCGCCGCCAATGATTAACACATGCTTCGCGTTGCCGTGAGCCAGCAGCGGCACATGGGTCATCATTTCGTGATAGATGAACTCGTCGCGTTCGGTGGTTTGTACGACGCCATCCAGCGCCATCACCCGGCCAAAGGCGCGGTTATCAAAGATGATCAGATCCTGATGATCGGTTTTTTCGTGGTACAGCACGTTATCAACGCTAAAATACTGACCAAAATGGTCATGCAGCGTTTCATGCCACAGTGGATTATCGGCCACGATAAGGCTCCTCCTTCGTTAACATCTGTTACACCCGTAAAACGAGTGCAACATCATAGACAACTATAGATGAGGATGCACGGCGGTTATTGCAGCAATGAGGCAGGAATAACAGCCACCGCCCCGGAAGGGCGGTGGAGAGGATGAGGCTATTTTGCCGGCTCGGGTTGGCTATCTACTATCCGCACGGAATAAACCATGGTGGCGCCTGGCGGGATTTTTGGCGGTAATCCTTTACTGCCATAGGCCTTTTCAGGCGGGACGACGAGCGTCACAGAGCCGTGGTTCTGTAGACGCTTCAGCGGTTCGCGAAACACCGGGGGATAGGCATCCAGCTTTTGCGTAAGCGCCTGATCTTTCGCTTCCATATCGTTGATCACCGTCCCGTCCGTCAGCATCTCTTTGATCACCACGGTAACCAGGTCATTACCGCTTATTTTTCCTTTACCCGGGTAATCGACGCGGCTGTAGACGCCCTCTTTAAAGACCACATCTTTTTTGCGCGCAAACGCCTGCTGATATTTCTTGCCGGCACTGATGTTTTTCTGCTCTATTTTATTCAGGTTCTGAAAAACCTGCTGCGACACATCAAACAGCGCCTTGTTACGTTCCTGCTCTCCGAGACGAAGCTGGCCGCGAAAGGCATCTTCGATGCCCTGCAGCACCAGGCCTGCGTCGACGGTAACTCCCTGAGTGCGACGGGTGGTAAGGACGTTGAGCGCCTCGCTTCCCATCGAGGCGCCGATCGCATAAGCCTGCTGTTCTCCCGATGCGCTGAGTTTGGCAGCGGCGCTCTCGCCGCTGCGCGTTTTGGACTGTACAGAAAGCTGCGTTCTCAGCAGTTCGATTTCATCTTCTTTCATCCGTAGCTGGGCGTTGTCTTTATCCGCCTGCAGGCGATAGGCTGCCACTATGGCCGCCATCTCTGGTGGCTCATTTTTTGGCGCAGCGGCGTCGTTAGCGGGGCCATGCGGCGCTTTATCCGCGGCGGCCAGCCGGGTGGACAGAGATTGTTTATCGGCGTTAAGGGCTTTGACCTGATCGAGGGCAGCCTGCTGCGTCTTTTCCGCAGCGGCGAGGCGAATAGTCAGCGACTGCTTATCGGCGTTAAGGGCCTTAACCTGCTCGAGGACGGCCTGTTTCTCTTTTTCCGCGGCGGCCAGCCGGGTCGCCAGCGGCTGTTTGTCAGCGTTAAGGGCTTTAACCTGCTCGAGGACGGCCTGTTTCTCTTTTTCCGTTGCGGCCAGTTGGGTCATTAGCGCGTGTTTATCTTTATTAAGCGTGGTAAAGCTGGCGCTGAGGCGTTTATTTTCAGCTTCGGCTTGCTGAATCTGCGTCGTTAATTGCTGGATCTGCTGACGCGCCGCGGCCTGGCTTTGCTGTAGATTATTATTCTGCACAACGCCTGCTTTTTTTATTAATGCCTCTTTTTCTGCAGTAGCGGCGCTTAAGGCGACCTGTAATTCATTAATTCTCTTATTCAACGCCGCTTGCTCATTCGCTCCGGCAGTATCCGTTTGCGGCGTAGCGGCAAGCTGTTTTTTTAATTGCTGTATAAGCTTATCTTTTTGTGCAATCGCCGCCTGCTGGCTGGTGATTCTTTTTTGTAATTGTGAGGTGTTGGTACCGGTTTTTTTATTATCTGCGCTCTGGCGGCTTTCTTGTGTTTGTTTTGCGCTTGCGGCATCGTTTTTTTCTTGCGCCTGAGATTGCTGGGTTTGCTGTTGGGCGTAATCAAGAAAGGCCGGCGCGGCGCCGGCGGTGAAGGGGGTTGAAAGCGCCAGCGCAGCGACGAGCATCAGCAGGGGCGCGTTGAGGGTCAGCGTGGCGGCTCTGTTCATGGCTGTTTGCTTTCACCACGCTGTACCAGGCTATCGATCAGCGTTTTCTGGATATCGGCGCACAGTTTGATGGATTTAAACTGATACATGGAGTCAATGCCAAGCCGGGTAGGATCCGCCACTTTCTCGCGCACGCTATTGTATTGTGACGCCGCGCGCACTAAAGCGTTAAAGTCATTGCTGAGTTTAGTGGCTTGCTGTGGGTTAACCTCTTTTAGCGAATCCAGCGCCTGGCGACAGGATTCAATGCGCGCTTGTTCGCTGGCCGCCCGCTCCTGCTCTGCCTGCTGCTGTGACGTCAGCGGCGTGGCGATCGGTTTAACCGGCTGGCGGGAAGAGGTATTGCTACAGCCGGCTACTAACAGCGCGGCGAGTGGGATAACACGAAGAGTCAGCGAGATATTCACAATTTCAGTCCATGAAGTAGGTATATTTTTACCGGATTCTAGAAGGGTGCTTTTTATTTTGCAATATATGAATAATGATATTTTATTAGTTTTTTAGTCATTCTTCATTATTATGGGTTTACTTTATTTGGCAAATTGATAGGTTCGCAATTAAATAAGGTTTGTTTATATACAATAATAAATATAAATATTTAAAGGGGGAAATTGAAATGCTAAAGGCGCGGAGCGTTGCCGCCCGCGCAGGGAATTATTTAACGTAAGCCAGCAGGCTGAGCGAATCGCGGGCCAGCGCTTTACATTTTTTCGCCGTCGGAATGTTAATGCCGCTAAGATCGCGATAGCTGTCTTCGCCAAGCGCTTTCATGTTGTAGCTGTCATAGTTGCTCAGGTCCCACTGGTTCTGTTGGGCAAAGAACACCAGCGCGCGACGGATCTGCGTGTTGGGCAGGTTCTGGTAGCCACAGTCGTTTTTCAGAAACACAAAAACCGCGGTTAAATCAGCCATATCTTCCGCTTCGGATTCGCTGAGCGCGTAGCTGTTGGCGGAGAGAGCAAGCAGGCTGCCGAGTACCATTGTTCTGAAAAGCGTCTTCATTTTTTCTACCATTAGATCACCGACGCTTCAAATTAGCATACTTCTTTACACAGCGCCGATCTTTATTCTTACTCTTCTGCTTGACCTTCCCGTTACGGTAGGGTTTAAGCTCAAATATTCGCCCGCAGAATAAAAGGATGTGAATATGCAACGTCGAGACTTCCTCAAACTGACCGCCGCGGTCGGCATGGCCAGCGCATTGCCGTTATGGAGCCGGGCGGTCTTTGCCGCCAGTCGCCCGGCTCTGCCGATACCGTCGCTGTTAGCCGCCGATGCGCGCAACCGCATCGCGCTCAGGATCCAGGCGGGCAAAACGCGGTTTGGCGCCCTGAATGCCACTACCTGGGGCTACAACGGGTCGCTGCTGGGCCCTGCGCTGCAGTTGACGCAGGGGAAGACCGTCACGGTGGATATTACTAACCAGCTGGCGGAAGAGACCACGCTGCACTGGCATGGTCTGGAGGTACCGGGCGAGGTCGACGGGGGGCCACAGGGGGTTATCGCGCCGGGCGCCACCCGCACGGTAAGCTTCACGCCAACGCAGCGGGCGGCGACCTGCTGGTTTCATCCGCATCAGCATGGGAGCACCGGCCGGCAGGTGGCGATGGGGCTGGCCGGCCTGGTGCTGATCGAGGATGAAGAGAGCGGGCGCCTGCTGCTGCCTAAGCAGTGGGGGATCGATGATGTGCCGGTGATCGTCCAGGATAAGAAGTTCACCGCCGCCGGCGAGATCGACTATCAGCTGGATGTGATGAGCGCCGCCGTCGGCTGGTTTGGCGATACGCTACTGACCAATGGGGCCCTCTATCCCGAACATGCCGCGCCGCGCGGCTGGCTGCGCCTGCGCTTGCTGAACGGCTGTAATGCCCGTTCCCTCAATTTTGCCACCAGCGATAAGCGCCCGCTGTACGTAGTGGCCAGCGATGGCGGTCTGTTGGCCGAGCCGGTCAAGGTCGATGAATTGCCGGTCTTGATGGGGGAACGCTTTGAGGTGCTGGTGGACACCAGCGACGGTAAACCTTTCGATCTGGTGACTCTGCCGGTGAGCCAGATGGGCATGGCGATTGCGCCTTTTGATAAACCACAGCCGGTACTGCGCGTCCAGCCGCTGGTCATTCCCGCCTCCGGCAAGCTGCTGGATACTCTGGCCGCTCTCCCGGCGTTACCGTCCCTGACGGGGCTGACGCAGCGTCAGCTCCAGCTGTCGATGGATCCGATGCTCGACCGGATGGGCATGCAGGCGCTGATGGAGAAGTATGGCGACCAGGCGATGGCCGGAATGGATCACGGCATGATGGGGCATGGCGACATGAGCGACATGGGGAATATGCATCACGGCGACATGAGCATGAACCACGGATCCGGCATGGAGCATGGCATGTCGTCAGGCAAGGGCTTTGATTTCCATAACGCCAACCGCATCAACGGCAAAGCCTTCGACATGAATGAGCCGATGTTTGCCGCCGCCAGAGGCCAGTATGAGCGCTGGGTGATTTCTGGTAAGGGCGACATGATGTTGCATCCGTTCCATATCCACGGCACCCAGTTCCGTATCCTCAGCGAAAACGGCAAGCCGCCAGCGGCGCATCGTCGCGGCTGGAAAGACACCGTTCGTGTGGAAGGGGACGTGAGTGAAGTATTAGTGAAGTTTGATCATCCGGCGCCGAAGGAGTTTGCCTATATGGCACACTGCCACCTGCTGGAACATGAAGACACCGGGATGATGTTGGGGTTCACGGTTTAAGTCTCTGCGACCTGCTGCGATCCCCAACGGGAAGAAGGACGGAACACCAAAAAAAACGGCAACTTTCGTTGCCGTTTTGCGTTTTATTTGGCGTCATCCGGGAGCGCATAGGCGACAATATAATCGCCCATTTTGGTACCGAACGAGCCGTGACCGCCGGCAGAGATGACAACATACTGTTTGCCATTCACTTCGTAGGTCATCGGAGTCGCCTGACCGCCGGCTGGCAGACGGGCTTCCCACAGCTTCTCGCCGTTGCTCATATTGTACGCGCGCAGGTAGTTATCTGCAGTCGCGCCGATGAACAGGACGTTACCGGCCGTGGAGATCGGACCGCCCAGCATCGGCATCCCCATGGTAAACGGCAGTTTAACCGGCATCGGGAACGGCAGGCTGTCCTGCGGAGTACCGATACGTTTTTTCCATACCACTTCGTTGGTTTTCAGATCCAGGGCGGAGATATACCCCCAGGCCGGCTGTTTGCACGGCAGGCCGAACGGCGACAGGAACGGGTTCAGCGTTACGCCGTACGGGACGCCGTACTGCGGCTGCACGCCGGACTCGGTACCAGAGCCTTTCGCATCTTTCGGCGGCTCCATCGGATTGCCTGGCCCGCGCGGGATCAGTTTTGAGACGAAAGGCAGCGCCATCGGGTTGGCGATAGCCACCTGACGGTTCGGATCGACGGAGATACCGCCCCATTCAAACATCCCCAGGTTACCCGGGAACACCAGCGTGCCCTGCTCAGACGGCGGGGTGAAGATACCTTCATAGCGCAGCTGGTGGAAGATCACGCGGCACACCAGCTGGTCGAACATAGTGGCGCCCCACATGTCCGCGCCGGTCAGATCTTTCTTCGGACGGAAGCTCAGATCGGAGAAGGGCTGGGTTTTGGTAACGTAATCACCTTTGGCAGCGCCCTGCGGTACTGGTTTTTCCGGCGCCGGGACCACCAGCTCGCCGTTACGACGATCCAGCACGAAGATGTTGCCGGTTTTCGCCGGGGCATAGATGACCGGTACGGTTTTGCCGTTGACCTCAATATCAGCCAGCGTCGGCTGGGAAGGCATGTCCATATCCCACAGATCGTGATGGACGGTCTGATAGCTCCAGGCCAGCTTACCGGTGGTGGCGTTCAGTGCCACAATCGAGCTGGCATAACGCTCTTGCTCCGGCGTACGGTTGCCGCCCCAGATGTCCGGAGTGGTCACGCCCATCGGCAGATAGACCAGATCCAGCTTAGCGTCGTAGGCGGCAGGCGCCCATGAGTTCGGCGAGTTGAGCGTGAAGTGATGTTCATCGCTCGGGATGGCGTTCGGATCTTTCGCACCCGGATCGAAGGCCCACAGCAGTTTACCGGTATTCACATCAAAGCCGCGGATCACGCCTGACGGCTCGCGGGTAGAGAAGTTATCGGTGACCGCGCCGGCAATCACGATGGTTTTATCGGTGATGATCGGCGGTGAAGTGGGTTCATACATGCCCGGCGTGGTGACCGGCATGTTGGTCTGCAGATTGAGAATACCTTTATTAGCAAAGGTTTCGCACAGCTTACCGTTGTCGGCGTTTACCGCGAACAGGCGACCATCGTTCACCGGCAGGATAATGCGGCGCGGACAGTCGGCGACGACGTCGGCAGGGGCGTTATCCGCTTTCGCTTCGTGATAAGAAACACCGCGGCAGGTGACGTGCTGGAACGACGGATCGGCGTTCAGCTGCGGGTCAAAATGCCACTTCTCTTTACCGGTGGCGGCGTCCAGCGCAAACAGGCGCTGGTGAGCGGTACACAGGAAGAGCGTATCGCCGACTTTAATCGGCGTCACTTCGTTAGTGATTTCACCCGGATCGTTCGGCTGTTTCAGGTCGCCGGTGCGGAACACCCAGGCTTCCTTCAGGTTCTTCACATTATCGGCGTTAATCTGCTTCAGCGGGGAGAAGCGCTGGCCTTCCTGGTTACGGCCATAGGCCGGCCAGTCGCCGTCGGCGACGGTGGAAATCGGTGCGGCCGGCGTAGCGTCGGCGCTCAGGGTGCCGTTGACTTCCTGCGGGTCGTTAAAACCAGCCCAGGTCAGCATGCCGCCGCTGATCAGCAGGGCGACGACCAGCGCGCCAACGGCGCCAGCGGAAGGCACCGGCAGACGACGCCAGACAAAGGGCAGGATCAGCCAGATGCCAAAGAAGACGAGGATATCGCTACGCGGCGTCAACGCCCAGAAGTCGAAACCAACTTCCCAGACGCCCCAGATCATGGTCGCCAGCAGCAGCGCGGCGTACAGCCACAGCGCAGCGCGCTTGCCGCGGAACAGCATTACGGTCACGCCCAGCATCACCAGCCCGGCGATAGGGTAGTACCAGGAGCCGCCAAGCACGACCAGCCATGCCCCGCCGATTAATAGATAGAGGCCGCAGAACGCTGCAAATAGCGCAGTCAGCGTCACCAGGAGCCTTGATTGTTGAGACTTTGTTTCAGCCATAAAAAGTTACTCATGTGTTTGTTAAATTTTTTAACTGCAATTAATTATAGGATTTAACAAGTGTGATCGGAATCACAAATATGGCTTTATTAATCCCTGCACCGAAGATTTCTTTTTGCTGGTATACTGGATGGCTTGCCGGTCATCGTCGGGGCGAAAGCAGCGGCTTTGATGATTTATATTTAGAATCAAATGGTTAGTATTATGAAACATACTGTAGAAGTGATGATCCCGGAATCCGAGATCAAAGCGCGTATCGCGGAACTGGGTCGTCAAATCAACGAACATTATCAGAACAGCGGCAGCGAAATGGTGCTGGTGGGGCTGCTGCGCGGCTCGTTTATGTTCATGGCCGACCTGTGCCGTGAAGTGCAGGTGCCGCATGAAGTCGATTTTATGACCGCCTCCAGCTACGGCAGCGGCATGTCCACCACTCGTGATGTGAAAATCCTTAAAGATCTGGATGAAGACATCCGTGGTAAAGACGTTCTGATCGTGGAAGACATCATCGACTCCGGCAATACCCTGTCTAAAGTTCGCGAAATCCTCAGCCTGCGCGAGCCGAAATCGCTGGCCATTTGTACGCTACTTGATAAACCCAGCCGCCGCGAAGTGAACGTCCCGGTTGAATACGTCGGTTTCGCGATTCCGGATGAGTTCGTGGTGGGCTACGGTATCGACTATGCTCAGCGCTACCGCCATCTGCCGTATATCGGCAAAGTCACCCTGCTGGACGAGTAAGGGGATATCCCACTCTGGACAGCGCACGCCGCGCTCTCCAGGGTGGCGAAGTCTGAAGGCTATCTGTGGTTGATGTGCTTGATCTTGAGGTTGGAGATCCCGTGGCGATAGCGCTGTTCGAGGGTTTCCCTGCTCACAGCGGTGACATCCAGATCGCGCAGCAGTCCGTCGTGAATCCCGTAAGCCCAGCCGTGGATGGTCACCTTCTGTCCGCGCTTCCACGCGGATTGCATAATCGTCGAATGTCCCAGATTGTACACCTGTTCCATCACGTTCAGTTCACAAAGGGTATCCAGACGGCGCTCCTCTGGCATTTCACCGAGCAGCGAGCTGTGCTTAAACCAGATATCGCGGATATGCAGCAGCCAGTTGTCGATAAGCCCCAGCTCCGGGTTCTCCACCGCCGCCTGCACGCCGCCGCAGCCGTAGTGGCCGCAGATAATAATGTGCTCGACTTCCAGGACATCGACGGCATACTGCACCACCGACAGACAATTGAGATCGGTGTGGATCACCAGGTTCGCTACGTTACGATGCACGAACAGTTCGCCAGGCTCCAGGCCGGTGAGTCGCTCAGCGGGAACGCGGCTGTCCGAACAGCCAATCCACAGGAAGCGCGGTTTCTGCGTCTGCGACAGTTTCTCAAAAAAGCCGGGGTCCTCTTCCACCAGCATTTTTGACCATAGTGCATTGTTGCTGATGAGTGTATCTATATCATTCATGGACGTTATCGGCCTGTAACCAAGTAAGTGCGTTGCGCTAATATAGGGTAAGCTCACCTTTTTTAAAACCATCTTAACCCGTGATACTTCAGGCTGCAGATGCGTTGGCGGCGTCAGCGCCGGTCCAGCGCAAACGTGAGTCAGGCGGGTTAATGACGTGTCACGACACGAGAAGAGATATTTAATGACCATTGCTCTGGAATTAAAACAGCTCAAAAAAACCTATCCCGGCGGGGTTCAGGCGCTGCGGGGGATCGACCTGCAGGTCGAAGCGGGGGATTTTTATGCCCTGCTGGGCCCGAACGGGGCCGGAAAATCCACGACCATCGGCATCATCAGCTCGCTGGTGAACAAAACCTCTGGTCAGGTCAATGTCTTTGGCTACGATCTGGAGAAAGACGTCGTCAATGCCAAGCGCCAGCTTGGCCTGGTGCCGCAGGAGTTTAACTTCAACCCGTTCGAAACCGTGCAGCAGATCGTCGTTAACCAGGCGGGCTACTACGGCGTTGAGCGTAAAGAAGCCCTTTCCCGCAGTGAAAAGTATTTAAAACAGCTCGACCTGTGGGAAAAACGCAACGAACGCGCGAGAATGCTCTCCGGCGGGATGAAGCGCCGTCTGATGATCGCCCGCGCGTTGATGCATGAGCCGAAGCTGCTGATCCTCGACGAACCGACCGCCGGCGTCGATATCGAACTGCGTCGCTCGATGTGGGGCTTTCTCAAGGATCTCAACGATCGCGGAACCACCATTATCCTGACCACCCACTATCTCGAAGAGGCCGAAATGCTATGTCGCAACATCGGCATCATCCAGCACGGCGAGCTGGTGGAAAACACCTCGATGAAAGCGCTGCTGTCGAAGCTGAAGTCAGAGACCTTTATTCTTGACCTCGCGCCAAAAAGCCCGGTGCCGAAGCTCGAAGGCTACCAGTACCAGCTGGTCGATACCTCGACGCTGGAAGTGGAGGTTCTGCGTGAGCAGGGAATTAACAGCGTCTTCGCGCAGCTGAGCGCCCAGGGGGTGCAGGTACTGAGTATGCGTAACAAAGCCAACCGTCTGGAAGAGCTGTTTGTCACGCTGGTGCATGAGCGAAAAGGAGAATCAGCATGATGCAGCTTTATTGGGTCGCGCTGAAAAGCATCTGGACCAAAGAGATCCACCGTTTTATGCGCATCTGGGTACAGACGCTGGTGCCGCCGGTGATCACCATGACCCTGTATTTCGTGATCTTTGGCAACCTGATCGGCTCGCGCATTGGTGAGATGCATGGTTTTACCTATATGCAGTTTATCGTCCCGGGCCTGATCATGATGGCGGTGATCACTAACGCTTACGCCAACGTCGCCTCATCCTTCTTCAGCGCCAAGTTTCAGCGCAATATTGAAGAGCTGCTGGTGGCGCCAGTGCCGACGCATGTGATTATCGCCGGCTACGTGGGCGGCGGGGTAGCGCGAGGACTGTGCGTAGGTATCCTGGTGACCGCGGTGTCGCTATTCTTTGTGCCGTTCCAGGTTCACTCCTGGCTGTTTGTCGCCCTGACGCTGCTCCTCACCGCGGTGCTGTTCTCGCTGGCCGGGCTGCTGAACGCGGTGTTTGCCAAGACCTTCGATGACATTAGCCTGATCCCGACCTTTGTGCTGACGCCGCTGACCTATCTCGGCGGGGTGTTCTACTCGCTGACCCTGCTGCCGCCGTTCTGGCAGGGGCTGTCGCATCTGAACCCCATCGTCTACATGATCAGCGGTTTTCGCTTCGGCTTCCTCGGTATCAACGACGTCCCGCTGGCGACCACCTTCGCCGTGCTGGTGGTGTTCATTGTCGCCTTCTATCTGCTGTGCTGGTCGTTAATTCAGCGCGGTCGCGGCCTGCGTAGCTGATACTCATCATGGTTAGCGCTTCCTGAAGTAAATATGCGAAGCGCTAACCGCTTATCTTTGACTCCCATCACCGATACGTCATCTTCACCTTGCTACATTATTCGCTGGCTAAGGAGGGAAGCATGCTCGGATGGGTCATTACCTGTCACGATGAGCTGGCGCAGGAGATGCTGGATCGTCTTGAACAAAAGTTTGGTCCGCTGGCCCAGTGCCGGGCGGTCAATTACTGGCGCAATCTCAGCAGCAATATGTTGAGCCGGATGATGTGCGATGCGCTGCATGCCACCGACTCCGGGGACGGGGTCATTTTTCTCACTGACAAAACCGGTGCGGCGCCTTATCGGGCCGCGGCGCTGATGAGTCACAAACATACCCACTGCGAAGTGATCTCCGGCGTCAGCTATCCACTCCTTGAGCGAATGTATCTCCTGCGAGGCACGTTAAGCAGCGTGGCGTTTCGCCAGGCGATCGTCAGCGCGGGCGGGCCGATGGTGAGCAGCCTGTGGCATCAGCAGCAGAAGAACCCCCCGTTCCGGTTGCGCCATGATGCCTGGGGAAATTAAGCAGCGGGACAGATACCGCTTTTGTTACAATAACCGCCGTTGATGGTATAACGGTTTGATGCGTATGCTTGCCCGATTTTTGACCCTGCTTCTTTTCCTGACCTCACTCAGCGCCTCCGCCAGCCTGCTTAGCCAGCAGGGCAAGGCTGTGCGCTATATGCAAACCACCGAAGACGCGGTCATCTGGGCGCAGGTGGGAAACCATGTGGTCAGCGTCGGCAATGTTCGTGCCGGGCAGATCCTCGCAGTCGTCCCGACGGCGGCTGACTACTATGAGTTTCGTTTCGGCTTTGGCACCGGGTTTATTGATAAAGGGCATCTCGAGCCGGTGCAGGGCAAGCAGCGGGTGGAGGACCGTTTGGGGGATCTTAATAAACCGCTGAGTAACCAAAATTTACTCACCTGGAAAGATACACCGCTCTATGACGCTCCCTCGGTAAGCAGCGCGCCGTTCGGCACGCTGGCCAACAATCTGCGCTATCCGATCCTCAGCAAGCTGAAGGACCGGCTCAATCAGACCTGGTTTCAGATCCGCATTGGCGACCGGCTGGCGTGGGTCAGTAGTCTGGACGCGCAGGAGGATCACGGTATTCCCGTGCTGACCTATCACCATATTCTGCGCGATGAAGAGAACACCCGTTTTCGTCATACGTCGACCACCACCTCGGTTCGCGCCTTCACGAATCAGATGACCTGGCTGCGCGATCAGGGCTATACCACGCTGACCCTGTATCAGCTGGAAGGCTATGTGCGTAATAAAATCAATCTCCCGGCGCGGGCGGTGGCGATCACTTTCGATGATGGCTTGAAATCGGTGAACCGCTACGCCTATCCGGTGCTGAAACAGTACGGTTTCCATGCCACCGCGTTTATTATCTCCTCGCGTATTAAGCGCCATCCGCAGAAGTGGGATCCGAAATCCCTGCAGTTTATGAGCATTTCCGAGCTACGCCAGATCCAGGACGTCTTTGATATTCAGTCGCATACTCACTTCCTGCATCGGGTTGACGCCGGCCGGCGGCCGATTTTATTCAGTCGCAATTACCATAATATTCTGTTTGATTTCGCCCGCTCGCGCCGGGCGCTGAGCCAGTTTAATCCGCACGTTCTCTACCTTTCCTATCCCTTCGGCGGCTATAACGCTACGGCGGTGCAGGCGGCGAATGACGCCGGGTTTCATATGGCGGTAACGACGGTGCGTGGGAAGGTGAAGCCGGGGGACAATCCGTTTCTGTTAAAGCGGTTATATATCTTACGCACGGATTCGCTGGAGACGATGTCGCGGCTGATCAGTAACCAGCCGCAGGGGTAATACCGACGCTGCGCCTGAGCGCAGCGTCGCGGCCATCAGGCGACCTGTACCGGAATAGCTTTCGCCTGGCGCTTCATTTCGTTGTCGCCTTCGAAGTAGGCGATGTTAGGCTGCCAGCTGCGCGCCTCTTCGTCCGACATGGTAACGAAGCTGGCGATGATCAAAATATCGCCGACGCTGGCGCAGTGCGCGGCGGCGCCGTTAACGGAGATGATCCGGGAGCCCCGCTCGGCGGCAATGGCGTAGGTGGAGAAACGGTTGCCGTTGGTGACGTTCCAGAGGTGAATAGTTTCATTCTCCAGAATACCGGCCGCATCCAGGAAGTCCTGGTCAATGGCGCAAGAACCTTCATAGTGCAGGTCCGCCTGCGTGACTTTTACGCGGTGGAGCTTGCCCTGCAGCATATTACGCATCATAACTTCTACCCTTCAACCTTAATGTAGCAGAGCGGACACGGCGCCCGCCCTGAGAAAAGCCCGGGCAGTATTGCCCGATTTTTACCCGCTGTCTACTGAGCGAGCGTGACGATCCGGTTGTCGATCAGGCGAGCCTGCCCCAGCCAGGCGGCCATCAGGATCACCGCGCGCTGGCTGGCATCGGTCAGCTCAAGCAGGGTGTCGGCATCGCGGATCTGAATGTCGTCGGCGCGGAAGCCTTTCTCATTCAGCTCCTGTTCAGCGATAGCGATGATCTCATCGAGCTGCCGATCGCCGGCGGCCAGCTTTTCCGCCACCGCGCTCAGCACTTTATACAGACCAGGCGCGATTTTGCGCTGGTCGGCGGTCAGGTAGCCGTTACGCGAACTCAGCGCCAGGCCATCTTTCGCGCGGACGATCGGCACGCCGATGATCTCAATGTCGTAGCCCATGTCGGCGACCATCTTGCGGATCAGCGCCAACTGCTGGAAGTCTTTCTCGCCGAAGCAGGCGACGTCTGGTTGAACAAGGTTGAACAGCTTACTGACGATGGTCGACACGCCGCGGAAATGGCCCGGGCGGCTGGCGCCTTCGAGCATGGTGGATAATCCCGGAACGTCGACGTAGGTCTGGCCTTCAGTACCCTGGGGGTACACTTCCGCCGGCGTCGGCGCGAAGACAAAGTCGACATGACGTTTGTTCAGCTTTTCGCAATCATCCTGTAAGGTGCGCGGGTAGCGCGCCAGGTCGTCGACGCGGTCAAACTGCATCGGATTGACGAAAATACTGACCACCACCACGTCCGCACTGGCTTTGGCTTCATCAACCAGCTTCATATGACCATCATGCAGGTTGCCCATCGTCGGGACCAACGCGATACGCTTACCTTCCTGACGCAGACGGCGGATATGCTGCCGCAGCAGCAGTACGGATTCAATAATCAGCACAACAAGACTCCTTAATGGAAACTGTGTTCTTCGCCCGGATAGACTCCGGATTCGACTTCGGCAATATACTGCCGCACCGCGGCGCGGATGTCGCCCGCTTCGGCAAGGAAATTCTTGGCAAATTTAGGAATGTGGCCGCCGGTAATGCCGAAAGCGTCATGCATCACGAGGATTTGCCCGTCGGTGACGTTGCCCGCGCCGATGCCGATCACTGGAATGGTCAGAGCGTCGGTGATGCGCTTCGCCAGTTCAACCGGCACGCACTCCAGGACCAACAGCTGCGCACCCGCCGCCTCCAGCGCTAACGCGTCTTCAAACAGGGTCTGCGCCGCATCGCCGCGACCCTGCACTTTATACCCACCGAATACGTTCACCGACTGCGGCGTCAGGCCAAGATGGCCGCAAACCGGCACCGCGCGCTCCGCCAGCATCCTCACGGTGTCGGCCAGCCAGGCGCCGCCCTCGAGTTTGACCATATTGGCGCCAGCGCGCATCACGATGGCGGCATTTGCAAAGGTCTGCTCGGGGGTGGCATAGGCCATGAACGGCAGGTCGGCAAGCAGCAGGCTGTTTGGCGCGCCGCGGCGGACGGCGCGGGTGTGATAGGCGATATCTTCCACGGTAACCGGCAGGGTGGAGTCGTGACCCTGCACCGTCATTCCCAGCGAGTCGCCTACCAGCAGCACATTTATGCCTTCATCGGCGAACAGCTTCGCGAAGCTGTGATCGTAGGCGGTAATGGTGGCAAAGCGCTTCTTTTCCTGTTTGCATTTCTGCAGCAGGGCAATGGTGGTCGGTTTCATAACATTTCCTGATGATGAAAGTCATATTAACCGGCATTCTAACAGCAGCATTCAGAGGGGCAATGATTTTGGGCAACCGATTACGACGATCGCCGCAAATGCTAAAAAAGGGAGAGGGGATTACCAGCTGGCGGGCTTTTCCACGCCGAGATTATCCAGCACGGCGCGCAGCGCCGGGCCGTCAGGAAAGTGAAGGTCCGGGGCGATCTCGAACAGCGGCCAGAGCATAAAGCCGCGGTTTTTCATATCGTAGTGCGGAACGGTCAGGCGCTCGCTGTTAATGACAGCATCGCCAAACAGCATGATATCGAGGTCCAGCGTGCGCGGCCCCCAGCGTTCGGCTTTGCGCACTCGCCCCTGCTGCAGTTCGATGCGCTGAGTATGATCGAGCAGCGTCTCGGGGGGCAGGGCGGTTTCCAGCGCAACGGCGGCGTTGAGATAGTCCGGCTGATCCTGCGGGCCCAGCGGCGGCGTGCGGTAGAACGAAGAGACGGCGACCACGCGGCTGTGCGGAATTTCGCCCAGGGCGCGGATAGCCGCCTGCACCTGCTCCAGTGGAGAAGCAAGGTTGCTGCCAAGAGCGATATAGACCAGAGTCATGCGCTACCCTGGCGCGGCGCGCGCTTGCGCGGACGACGGTGACGACGGCGCGGCGCCGGATCGTCCCCGAGGTCGTTGAGCATATCTTTTTGCGCCGGCGGCGCGGCGACCTGGAATTCGCCCCACCATTTGGTCAGGCGCTGCAGTTCGTGGTTGTTCTCGGCGCCGGCGCGTAGCTCCAGCAGGTCATAGGCGGCGCGGAATTTCGGATGCTCCATCAGCTTCCAGGCGCGTTTGCCCTGACGACGGGACATGCGCAGCTGCAGCTGCCAGATATCACGAATAAGGGTGGTGATGCGCTTAGGGATCGCCAGCGTACGGCAGGCTTCGTCCAGCACATCGTTCATCGCCAGGGCGAAGGCGTCGTAGTACGCCAGGCCGCTCTCCTGAGCGATTTTTTGCGCCGTCTCCAGCAGCGGATACCAGAACATCACCGCGAAGAGAAAGGCCGGATTGACGCGCATATCGTTATGAATGCGGGTATCGGTATTCTTCAGCACCTGGCTGATGATCCGCTCCATCGGGCTGTCGCCGCGCTCGGTAAAGTAGCGGGTGATGGTCGGGAACAGCGGCTGGAACAGGCTGTATTCCCGCAGCAGCATGTAGGTCTGGTAGCCATACCCGGCCTGCAGCAGCTTAAGCACTTCTTCGAACAGACGCGCCGGCGGCACATCGTGGAGCAGGGCGGCCAGGCGCGGCAGCGGTTCAGCCGTTTCCGGGCTGATGGTCATATTGAGCTTGGCGGCAAAGCGCACCGCGCGCAGCATGCGCACTGGATCCTCGCGATAGCGGGTTTCCGGGTTGCCGATCAGACGGATCACGCCGTCCTGCAGATCCTTCATGCCGCCGACGTAGTCGCGAACGGTAAAGTCCGCCACGCTGTAATAGAGGCTGTTGATAGTGAAGTCGCGACGCTGGGCATCCTCCTCGATCGAGCCGAAGATGTTATCGCGCAGCAGCATGCCGTTCTGGCCCCGCTGGGAGGTGACGCGATCGGTGGTATGCCCTTCGTGATGGCCACGGAAGGTGGCGACCTCAATGATTTCCGGCCCGAACATCACATGCGCCAGGCGGAAACGTCGCCCAACCAGACGGCAGTTGCGGAACAGCTTGCGTACCTGATCCGGCGTGGCGTTGGTGGTAACGTCAAAATCTTTTGGCTTTTTGCCAAGCAGCAGGTCGCGGACGCCGCCGCCGACCAGCCAGGATTCGTAGCCCGCCTTGTTGAGGCGGTACATGACCTTGAGGGCGTTTTCACTGATATCTTTGCGGGAAATAGCATGCTGCTCACGCGGGATCACCGTCATAGGCGTTGGTTCGACGGCGGCTTCTGCCTCGCGCTCCTCACGGCTTAGCACCTTACGGCAAAAATTAGCGACTCGGGTAAAAATGGTGCACCTCGTAGTGTCAGACGGACTTCAGATCAACTGTACAGTGTAAAAATAGCGGCTAATCATAGCTCAGCGGGAGCCATTTGAGAATGCTCGATTTTCGCCGGCTGCCAGTTGGCGACGGCCTGGGCGAGTAAATCATCGATGCTCAGGGCCTGCCACTCCTCGGGGATCGCCTGATTCAGAAAGCGGAGCGCCCGGACGATTTCGGGGCGCGGATCGCCTTCCGGCAGCGCCGGCGCGTGGTTTTGTTTAGAGAGTTTATTGCCGTCGCCATTGAGAGCCAGCGGCAGATGGAGGTAATCCGGCGCCTGCCAGCCAAAATGCTGATACAGCGAAATCTGCCGCACCGTCGGCTCAATCAGGTCTGCGCCGCGGACAATCTCGGTGATCCCCTGAAAGTGGTCGTCGACCACCACCGCCAGGTTGTAGGCGAACAGCCCGTCGCGACGGTGGATAATAAAATCCTCACGCGCCAGCGGCTCATTGGCGATGAGCGTGCCGCGCAGACGGTCGCTAAACTGCAGCACCGGACGGGTTTGGCGCAGGCGCAGCGCGGCGTTTTCCGCCCCCAGCCCGAGATCGCGGCAGTGGCCGTCGTAGATCCCGCCCACGGCGTGGATCCGCGCGCGGGTGCAAGTGCAGTAATAGCTCAGCCCTTGCTCGCCCAGCCACGTCAGCGCCTCGCGGTAGGCTTCGTGCCGTTGCGACTGCCACAGCACGTCGCCATCCCAGTGCAGACCGTAGTGGTCAAGCTGGCGCAGGATGGTATCGGCGGCACCGGGGACTTCGCGCGGCGGGTCGATATCTTCAATACGAACACGCCAGATACCCTGGTTCGCGCGGGCTTGCAGGTAGCTGCCGAGCGCGGCGATCAGAGAGCCGAAGTGGAGTTCGCCGGAGGGGGAGGGGGCGAAGCGCCCTATATAGCGTGAGTCAGTCATGGTACGGACAACAGAACCAGGCGGGAGAGACTCCCGCCAGAGAGTGAGGCAGCAGGGGATTAGCCCGCCATCTGTTTTTCGCGAATTTCCGCCAGGGTTTTGCAGTCAATGCACAGATCCGCTGTCGGACGCGCTTCCAGACGGCGAATGCCGATCTCCACGCCGCAGGATTCGCAGTAGCCGAAGTCTTCGTCTTCAACTTTTTTCAGCGTTTTCTCGATCTTTTTGATCAGTTTACGTTCGCGGTCGCGGTTACGCAGTTCCAGGCTGAACTCTTCTTCCTGGGCGGCACGGTCTACCGGGTCCGGGAAGTTAGCTGCTTCATCCTGCATGTGCGATACGGTGCGATCCACTTCATCCCTGAGTTGATTACGCCATGCTTCAAGAATACGCTTGAAGTGCGCCAGCTGGGCTTCGTTCATATACTCTTCGCCCGGTTTCTCTTGGTACGGCTCCACCCCAGCGATGGCGAGAATACTCAGGGACGATGTTTTACGGTTTTGCCCTTCTTGCATGTTGCTTCTCCTTAACACGCACTATCGATCCCCATGTGGGGGAAAATCAGGCCGCTATAAATAGCAGATGCTTTTCCGGATAGCAATTATCTAAACGTTACACTTGACAACCCTGTGAAGAAAAGCGTATTCGCGCTTGCGACCCGAACACTATTTAGCCACTTATTTACCGGGGTTTAACACCACGGCGATCGGCTTATTCAGAGTCATCCTCGTCGTAGAAAGTTCCGCTTTCCAGGCGAGAATTTCCACCCCCTTGTCCTGGGCTTCTGTTAACAGCTGTGCGTATCTGGCATCAATATGATGCGCGGGAGAAAAACGGTCAATTGCCGAATGCAGGACGGCAAATAAAATCACCGCGCGGTCGCCATTTGCCGCGACGGCCATCAGTTCCCGCAGATGCTTCTGACCGCGCGTGGTCACCGCATCGGGAAAATAACCGTATTCTTTCTCCGCCAACGTAACCGATTTCACTTCAATATAGCAGTTTTGTCGGTCATCTGCCTGTAACATAATATCGATACGGCTATTCTCTTCGCCATATTTCACTTCGCTTTTCAGCTGGTTATAGCCTGAAAGTTCAGGAATTATTCCGGCGGAAATCGCCTCTTTCGCCAAAGAATTCGCGCGCAGCGTATTGACGCAAATAACTGCGCCCTGCTGGGTTTCAGTTAATTCCCAGGTGTGGGCATATTTGCGCTTCGCATTGTCTGAGGTGGAATACCAGACGGTGTCGCCCGGGGCGGCGCAGCCGGTCATCGCCCCGGTATTCGGGCAGTGGAGCGTCAGCTCGCGGCCATCGGGGGTGACCACGTCAGCAAGAAATCGTTTGTAACGTTTAAGCAAAATGGCGGGCTGCAACGGCGGATCAAACTGCATCAACTTTCCTTATCAAACGGATAACGTTCCAGCGCCGTGTAGCGCGTGCGCCCACGGCTAAAGCTGGACTCATAGAGCACGAACTCGTTCACCGGAAACGTCCAGCGAAAGCCGGGGGCCGGGATCGGCACCGCCCGGCGAGCATCGCGCCATAGGGTAATATGCGGGTGAAACGGCTGCGGGCTCTGATAGCAGCCGCTGCGCGCCGCCTGAGCGCGCAACATGCTGGCGAGCTGCAGCAGGCCGCGCGGCGGCTGGCGGGTTCCGAGCCATACCACTCGCGAACGTAGCCACTGTCCGGCATCGTCCAGCGTCAGGGTAAAGCCCGGCTGGCGCAGCCGGCCAGCGAGAGCGGCCAGCGCCCGCTGTTTTTCCGCGCTCACCTCGCCGAGAAACGCCAGCGTCAGATGAAGATTATCCGCCGCGACGGGCCTGCCGGCATCTTCGGGGAAGTGCGTTGCCCGCCACTGGACAATTTGCTTCTGGACGGCAGACGGCAGTTCAAGCGCAAAAAACAGCCTTTTCGGCTCAGACATGATAGAGACTCGGTAATGAATTAGGGGGATGCTACAATGCGAACCCCTGAATGTTAACCCCCGGAGCCTTTTGTGTCCTCATTGCCGGTTGCCGCTGTCCTTCCAGAACTGTTATCCGCCCTGCAGCATGCGCCGCAGGTTTTGCTCAACGCGCCGACCGGCGCCGGGAAGTCGACCTGGCTGCCGCTGCAGATCCTCGCCGAGGGCAACATCGCGGGACGCATTATCCTGCTCGAGCCGAGGCGCCTGGCGGCGCGTAATGTCGCGCAGCGGCTGGCTGAACTGCTTGGCGAAAAGCCGGGGGAGACCGTGGGTTTCCGCATGCGCGCCGAAACCTGCGTCGGACCGCAGACCCGCCTGGAGGTGGTTACGGAGGGGATCCTGACGCGCATGATCCAGCGCGATCCGGAGCTGACGGGCGTGGGGCTGGTGATCCTCGATGAGTTTCACGAGCGCAGCCTGCAGGCGGATCTGGCCCTGGCCCTGCTGCTCGACGTCCAGCAGGGGTTACGTGACGATCTCAAGCTGCTGATCATGTCGGCGACCCTCGATAACGATCGCCTGCAGCGTCTGCTGCCGGAGGCGCCGGTGGTGGTCTCGGAGGGGCGCATTTATCCGGTGGAGCGTCGCTTCAGCCCGCTCTCCGCGCAGCAGCGTTTTGATGAGGCGGTGGCGGTAGCGGCGGCGGAGCTCCTGCGGCATGAACAGGGATCGATGCTGCTGTTTCTGCCCGGCGTCGGCGAGATCCAGCGCGTTCTGGAACAGCTGACGGAGCGTGTGGCGGAGGATGTCATTCTCTGCCCGCTGTATGGCGCGTTGCCCTTAAGCGAACAGCGCAAAGCGATCCTCCCGGCGCCGGCCGGGAAGCGCAAAGTGGTGCTGGCCACCAATATTGCCGAGACCAGTTTGACCATCGAGGGGATCCGCCTGGTGGTCGACAGCGCCCAGGAGCGGGTCGCCCGCTTTGACCCGCGCACCGGCCTGACCCGGCTGGTGACGCAGCGCATCAGCCAGGCATCGATGACGCAGCGTGCCGGACGCGCCGGTCGTCTCTCCCCGGGGATCTGCCTGCATTTGCTCGGCAAAGAACAGGCGGAACGGGCGGCGGCGCAGAGCGAGCCGGAGATCCTGCACAGCGATCTGTCGGCGCTAACTATATACCTCATAATTTATATTCCCGGGAATTCATCATG
>ERZ772884.404-NODE-404-length-33228-cov-43.706930_pt1 | contig 33228 bp, 22 predicted proteins | sample MGYA00580574_ERZ772884 | MGnify/ENA primary metagenome ERZ772884 (study PRJEB29015, sample SAMEA2737690) | human gut metagenome | biome: human gut; feature: human-associated habitat; material: faeces | place: China | collected 2012 ... | reverse complement strand
CCGCCGTTCTACCGACTGAACTACAGAGGAATCGTGTGAACGGGGCGCATATTAATGGCAGTGCATGGTGATGTCAAAGGGTGAAATGCATTTTTTTTTTGTTTGCTGGCTATTTCAACAAAGCGGTGAGATTTCAATCTTATTGGTAATGAACCATCGTGGTGCATACCCTCCTTTTATGGGGCAGGGGAACGCGACTTCTGATAAAAAGAACCTATGACGAATCTATCATAATCTCTTATTTGACAGTTGGTTAGCTTGTACATCAACGCCAAAGCAAAACTGGCAAGCATCTTGCAGTCTGGTTGTAAGTAATGGCGGCACTTGGGCCGATTCTTAAAAACCGGAGGCAACATGAACTTCAGACGCCTGAAATACTTCGTAAAAATTGTAGATATTGGTAGCCTGACGCAGGCTGCTGAAGTATTGCATATCGCACAACCAGCGCTCAGCCAGCAGGTTGCCACACTGGAAGGTGAGTTAAATCAACAGCTTTTGATTCGCACAAAACGGGGCGTTACGCCAACAGACGCCGGAAAAATTCTCTATACCCATGCGCGGGCCATTTTACGTCAGTGTGAGCAGGCCCAACTGGCGGTGCATAACGTTGGTCAGGCATTATCGGGGCAAGTCTCGATTGGCTTTGCGCCAGGAACCGCTGCGTCATCCATCACCATGCCCTTATTACAGGCGGTTCGAGCTGAATTCCCGGAGATCGTTATCTATCTTCATGAAAATAGCGGTGCAGTGCTTAACGAAAAACTGATAAATCACCAACTCGATATGGCGGTGATTTATGAGCATTCCCCTGTGGCTGGTGTATCCAGTCAGGCTTTGCTGAAAGAAGATCTTTTCCTGGTAGGAACTCAAGATTGTCCGGGGCAAAGCGTTGATGTTAATGCTATTGCGCAAATGAACCTCTTTCTCCCCAGTGATTACAGTGCTGTTAGGCTTCGTGTTGATGAGGCTTTTTCCCTACGGCGGCTCACGGCAAAAGTCATTGGTGAAATTGAGTCTATTGCCACGCTTACCGCAGCGATTGCCAGCGGCATGGGCGTTGCAGTATTACCCGAATCGGCCGCGCGTTCGTTATGTGGCGCAGTAAATGGTTGGATGTCACGCATTACCACTCCTTCCATGAGTCTCTCTTTGTCATTAAATTTACCCGCCAGAGCGAACTTATCACCACAGGCACAGGCAGTGAAAGAGTTGTTAATGTCAGTGATTAGTTCTCCAGTGATGGAAAAAAGGCAGTGGCAATTGGTGAGCTAAGTGTTATATCGGGATGGAATAAGATGCGGGTTTTTATTATTTGTTATGCCGGGCATTAGACTTTAACAATAACGGGAAATCTGAACTGCCCGGAGTTTACCGTGAATTTCCAACAACTAAAGATAATCCGCGAGGCTGCACGTCAGGATTACAACCTGACAGAGGTTGCGAATATGCTTTTTACCTCACAGTCAGGCGTCAGCCGTCATATTCGGGAACTGGAGGATGAACTTGGCATCGAAATATTTGTTCGACGAGGTAAGCGACTGCTGGGCATGACTGAACCGGGCAAAGCATTACTGGTCATTGCAGAACGTATTCTGAATGAAGCCAGTAATGTTCGTCGGCTTGCAGACCTGTTTACCAACGATACGTCTGGCGTTCTCACTATTGCAACGACGCATACTCAGGCACGTTATAGCTTGCCAGAGGTCATTAAAGCTTTTCGCGAACTTTTCCCGGAGGTTCGGCTCGAGCTAATCCAGGGGACGCCACAGGAAATTGCGACGTTGTTGCAAAATGGCGAAGCTGATATTGGTATCGCCAGCGAGCGTTTGAGTAATGACCCGCAGCTCGTCGCCTTCCCGTGGTTTCGTTGGCACCATAGTTTGCTTGTTCCACTCGATCATCCCTTAACGCAAATTACACCATTGACGCTGGAATCAATAGCGAAGTGGCCGTTAATCACTTACCGACAGGGGATTACGGGGCGCTCACGTATTGATGACGCATTTGCCCGCAAAGGTTTGCTGGCAGATATTGTATTAAGTGCGCAGGATTCTGATGTCATTAAAACCTATGTTGCTCTTGGGCTTGGGATCGGATTAGTTGCCGAACAATCCAGCGGCGAACAAGAGGAAGAGAATTTAATCCGTCTGGATACGCGGCATCTTTTCGATGCTAATACTGTCTGGTTGGGACTGAAGCGAGGACAACTTCAGCGTAACTATGTCTGGCGCTTTCTGGAACTTTGTAATGCAGGACTGTCAGTTGAGGATATCAAGCGGCAGGTGATGGAAAACAGTGAAGAGGAAATTGATTATCAGATATAGCAAAAAGCCCGCTATAAAAGCGGGCTTTTCAGAAATTTGGCTCCTCTGACTGGGATCGCCGTAGCCATTAACTGGCTGATTGGAAAGCTAAAACAAAAAATCGAGATTGTCAAGACCACCAGATTGACCACCTTTTTTCTGGTAAACATGAACTGAATCCTACGAAGTGTCACTTCACAGAGAAAATACTAAAAATTAAGTCGAGGGCACTGGATGCTAAGTTTTTACCCCTATATGGGAGGAAGGATTACACAGTACTTTATCTTTACTGGCGGCGACTTTATATGCTAGATATATTTCTTGCAATACTGTAACTCTGTGCGAGTAATTATATATAATTATTATTTGGATTGCTTTTTTTTCTGCGTTATTTTTTGTATGTAAAGTTCGGTATTTGTGTCAGGATACAATTTTTTCAATTTTTCAACCCAAATGAGGGCGTCATCGTACTTTCCACTATCCATCATATTTTTGATAATATCTTTTATTGCAAATACACATCCGTTATCCGCAGATAAGTTTAGATAATATTCCGATCCTCTAATATCACCTATTTTTAATAAATATTTTGACATCTGATATTGTGCGTAATTATTACCATGTTCCGCTGATTTTTTCAGCCATTGTATTGATTCATCTACTTTTCCTTCTGACTCAAGTTCTCTTGATAAGTTATATTGAGCTATAGCATTTCCATTATTTGCCGATATTATTAACCATTCGTGCTGTTTTCTGTATGATTTTGGCTCGCAAAAAAGGTAATATTTGTATAATTTAAATGCAGCATCACTATCACCTTGTGATGCCTTAAGTTCTTCTTTCCTCACATCATCTGGTGATAAAAAATTGAGCGAATATGTTGATATTATCTTTTCGCTATCATTACTCATATGACCTCCAGAGATAAGGGGGATTGTTATAAATATAAAGAGAAAATACCTCATACCTATGGTTTCCTTCGCTTGAATGTAAACTCATGTCCAGGCTGATTCGTGTCCATTTGCAATTGATTGTTTGCATCATAGAATCCTCCCCAAGGCTCTACCTTACCATTTGAATAGTACCAGTCATATTGGTCAGGAGCATAGACTCTCACACCTAGTTCATCTGCCAATTGCTGTGCATAAGAGTTATTTCCTTTTCCTGTATTACAGGATAACAGTCTTACTGACATTCCAGGTTTAAATTTAGGATGATTTCGAACCTCATTAGCTAATGTCTTGACATCTATCTTATTATAATTTTCATCATATACTGATTGAGGATCACCATGTGCTCCAATTGTAATGATATTAGGATTATTCCAAACTTTCTCTGCATAATTTCGTATGTCTTCGTTGACTGGGAAGTGGTTTATATCTACGGCTAAGCCAAGAGGATCTGCATAATTTATTGGATTCAGCGGATATTTATATAAATTCCACCCCCCATTTAACCCAATCGGGTCCTGTGTAATATACCTCCCCTGTAACGGCTCGTAGTAACGATAACGATTATAGCACAGCCCCGATTCATCATCGTACTGCTGCCCCGGCAGGCGGTATGGCTGGAACAGATGATGCGGGTTCTCCTCATTAAGCTGATTCCCCCACTCGTCATACTCCCCACGCCATTCCGTTGCTCCTTCGGTACTGATGAGCGCCAGCGGCAGCCCCCGGTGGTCACAGTGATAAAGATGAATTTTTCGCTCAGGTAAATAAACCGGCTCTATCTGTGCCGCCAGCCGCTCCACCGTCAGCCCGCACTGTGCCAGCCACTGGCGGCTTTCACTGCTCACGCGGTCTGCCCGGATTTCCCCCTCCAGCCTGTCCAGCATCCTCACAAGTTCTGCCGGGAACACCACACCGTGGCCGTCCTCGCTTCCTTCCTGCTGCAACTTCTCCGCCAGGCTGCGGCGCTGCGCTTTCTGCAGCTCACCATTCTCTGTTTCGATACGGATGAGCGGCGTGAAGCTCCTCGGCTGGTATACCGTCTGGATACGCTTGGTATCGGTCTGTACCGTCGTCAGCCGGTCGCCGTCCCAGCCGTACCACGTCACCTCCGGTTTACGCGACAGCGACATCCATCCCGTCAGGCCACGCTCGCGACGCCACACCCGTTTCCCCGTCCGGCGGCCCAGCGGGTCGTAGAGATAGCGGCTCTCGACCAGTGGCTCCTCATGCTGTATCCGCGTATAAAACACCAGCCGGTGCTGGCTGTCGTAGTGGTAGTGGTGGGTCCGCTCGTCGTCCGTCCGTATCACACCCGTCGGGATGCGGTCCGTCTTCTCCGTCAGCCTGCCATACCTGTCATAGCGGTACAGGTAGTGCGCGTCTTCGGTGATTCGGTTATCCGGCCACGCCGTGAGTGTACTGTCCGGGTGCAGCTCCGGGTCCGGCAGGCGGTTTCCCGCCGGGTCGGAGGCATACGGGATGCGGATATCCAGGTCTGATGCAAGGGTGCGCACACTCTCCAGCCTGCCCGTGGCACTGTAGCCGTATTCCCGCGACTGCCACGGGCCGCTGATGCGCACCAGGTCGCCATTGTCATTCCAGCCATAGTCACGGTCATACACCAGGCTGTTCAGGTGCTGACTCTGTAACCGGCCTGCGGGGGTGTAAGTGCTGGTCAGTTCATATGCATTATTGCCGAAGCTGCGCACCGTTTCCCGGTGCAGTCTATCCCGTGTGTACTCCACCAGCGGCGTGTCGCCCAGTTTCATTCCCGCCAGGTAACCGCTGCCATACGTTAGCCACTCCACCGGTGGCAGGCTGTCTGCCTGAAAGCGGTTTGCCAGCCCCTGCTCGTTGTAAGTGTGTTGCGTCTCATGCTGCCAGAGCAGTTCCCCCGTCTCCGGGTGATGTACCGTCTGGCGCTCGCCTGTGAGACGTCCCTTACGGTTATAACCGTAATGCACCGCCACCCGGTGGCCTTCGCTGAGATGGCTGATTTCTGTCAGCCAGCCGTGGTCGTTATACCGCCACTGCTCTGCCGGTTCGCCGTTCACCGTGCGGTGTGTGATACGGTCCGATGCATCGTAGTGCCAGAGGGTGATAAGCCCCTCATCCTCGCTCTGCGTGAGTTTCCCGGTCAGGTCATAACGGTAACGCTGCGTCCGCCCGTCAAAGCCGCGCTGCTGTATCAGGCGGTCAAGCACATCCCAGCTAAATTCTGTATGGCTACCGTTCTCGTTGGTCAGGCTGATGACACGTCCCGCTGCATCGTATTCCATGCTGCGCGTCAGCCCACCCTGTGCGGTGCTGACGGCCTTTCCCCACGCATCGTACTGTGTCTCACTCCGGTTGCCGTCCGGGGCAATGATGGCGGTCGGGTCGCCTGCGGCGTTGTACTCATACTGCGTTTCACGGCCCTGCGTATCTTTCACCGAGATTAACTGGCCACGGTTGTCGTAACTGCGGTAAAGGCTGATGCTTTCCTCACGGTGAACCGCCGTCATTTGCCCGAAGCGGTCATATTCATAACGGGTTTCATAGCCTGAGCAGTCGGTGAAGGTCTGTAACTGCCCGTAGCGGCTCCACGTCATCTGCTTGCGGCTACCCGTCGCATCTTCTGTTACAGAGGGTAATTCACTGTGTGGATTATCATAACTGTAGCGGGTGACATCGCCGTTGCGTGCTGTTTCCTGCGTCAGACGCCCGTACTCATCATATTTCCGGCGCATTTCCAGTCCGTCAGGCCCGGTGGCTGAGGTTAACTGGTTTTGATTGTTATAGTAAAATTCCGATTTCCTGCCGTCCGGCGTGGTGATGCACGTGACGAGTCCCGTCACCACATTCGGACTGTATTCTGTTGTCCGGCCTGCTGCATCCGTCTGTGACTGGAGTCGCCCCATATAGTCAAATTTACTTCGGGTGATGCTGCCATCCGCGAATTCCTTTTTCACCACACGTTTCAGCCCGGCTTCACCTTCCGTGTGCAGCACCTCCCGCCGGTTCAGGCTGTCGGTGATGGTGATACGGTTTTTCTCATACTGATAGGCGTAGCTTAAGCCTGCCGGATTAAACTGCTCCGTCACGCGACCTATGTCGTCGTAGCGGTAACGCATCTCCGGCCTGCCTGCGTAACGGTGCGCCACCATCCGGCCCCGGTATTTATCATCGTAAGTAAAGTGGCGCATCTGAGTACCGCTGCGGTCATACACCGCCGCCAGCTCACCGCGTGCCGTCCAGTCGTAGCGTACCAGGGGGGCGGCGGGCAGATTCTCCGGGTATTCCGGGTCGTGCGTCAGCCACACCCCTGACAGGCGGATACCGTTATCCCGGCCATACTCCGTATAGTCCGGCAGTGAATCCGGGATATCCGATCCTTTCGTTCCTGCGGCGATGGCCTGCTGCCGGGCGTTTTCTGCCCGTTGCGCCTGCGTGGTCAGCACCAGGCGGAACTGACGGCCTGCACCATCGGTCACGCCGGTGATTTCTCCGGTAAATTCGCCTGCGGCCTCACGGTGGAAGGTTTGCGTGCGCCCGAAGCGGTCCACCAGGCCGGTCAGCACCCGGTACGGCGGCAATGGGGCAGGCAGCACCTCATTCCCCCCCCGGCACCCGCTCACTCCAGCCGAGTACCCACCACGGCCCCTGCGGACTGTTCGTCGCCAGAGAAATATGCGGACTCAGGCGGAGTTCTTCCGGCAGAGCCTGCCAGAGTGGGGCAAGACGGTGACTTTCATTCAGTTTCGCCACGCCGCCGCGTACCAGCCAGAATAATTCGCTGCGGCTGAAACCATCCTCACCGGGAAACAGGTGCTCAAAATGAATGCTTCTGCCACCGTTATCATTGAGTATCAGTTCGTTATCGCGTATCTGTAAGCGGATATCAAAGGGTGCTTTCCAGCCAGGACCGAAGATACCGACGGGCGCAGGGGTTTTCGTCCGGTAGCTGCTGTAGGTGCGGGAGAGCACGAACGGTAACGGGCCGGGCAGCGCGAAATCGGTTTCGCCGGGCTGTACTTTTGCACCGAGCAGCGGATTCACCGGGTTGCCGGAAGTGAATCCGCCGGGGCACACTGAGCAGGCCACGCCGGTTGGCGGCGGCGCTGGAGATCGCGCGGCTGATGGGACTGCGTTCGCAGGAGGCGGTACAGAGTTCACAGTCGCTGAAAACGTGGCTGAAAGCCATTGAGCGCGGTGAAACCCGGCTGAAAGTGGTATTTGGCACCAAAGGCGGGCGTCCACGTTACACGACGCTCCTGGACGCTGGTGCAGTCAGGAAAGCGGTGGAAAACGCCTTACCGATTGCCAGACAGCGTAATGGCAGACTGATCGACAAGCCTGATCTCAAAACGGCGCTGGAACACTGGCACAAACAGGTCATTAAGGCGGGACTGAAGGGGGAATTTTCCCCGCACTCGCTGCGTTATGCGTGGGCGCAGGACGCGATCCGCCATTATCTGGCGCAGGGATTCAGCGAAAAGGAGTCGCTGGCGCTGACGGCGACGGATCTGGGCCACGGCGACGGTCGCGGACGCTGGGTGAAACAGGTGTATGGATACCGATGGAAGGAGGAATGACGGATTTCATGAATGGCGCAAAATAATGCGGTTACTGTGTAACGACAGCGATCAGTCTGGCGCAGGAACCGGATGAAATAAAACACCGGATACCTGTCGTTGCTGCGTGACAATATAATGAGAATATTGTTACTTCATGGTGAATAAATATCAATAACTCAGAATTTCCTGCTTCATCAGTGCAGGATTACTGGGATATTATGGTGATTACCCCTGTAATCACTCGAAATTTCCCCGATTAATAAGAGGTGTTTTAATCGTTTTTACCGATATTACAGGGCTGGGAAAATTTTAAAATGTAAATTCACCGGGGCATCACATTAGTTCTGGCGCAGGATTATATCTGAATAATTCTCTCTGTGTTTTCCTGCATCCTGTGGCATATATTGTATGAACACAGAATGTCTCATGATTTTATAAAAAATGCTGCGACAGTTTTTGACACCATAACCTGCTACATATAGATTAACAATCTTCGGTGCTTCATGTTATTTTTTGCACTCTGTGACCGTTATCCTGTGGTGAAAATACAATCTGGTGCAGACTGTCATGGTACATTTCCGAATAAACTGGTTGCGCCAGAAAGGGAAAGGGTCATAAAGGTTAAGGGGGCGATAAGGGTAACAGCGCCTGGCCTGAAAGGGCCGAAAACCAAAGGGCCAGGAACTGGCGCAGTCCTGAACAGGTAGAGCGGCGGGACGCTGGCGCAGATAACCGATTTACAGGGGCTGGTGCAGATTATTTTGTCTCTGTATAGCTGGTGCAGTGATAATGTGTATCAGGAAAGATTGCCCGGTATTTTATTGCGCACTTTTTTGGAAGTATTAAGTGGTAATTCCGTGGAAATATCGATAATTGATAGCTTTTCACCTTCCGTGATTAACATGTTAATCACGGAAGGTGGCTGCCTGTTGAAAACAGATGCATTGATAGGTTTCTCCTGAAATTATTGGAAGCAAAATAATTTCAGGCTTATATCTGTCTGGTCTCTGAATATCTGATGCAGTTCTTACAGGTCCCAGAGTATAGGGTCAGGAGATATTCTGGAGTATTAATTGGCATTTCCGTGAAAATATCACGTATTGATAGCTTTTCATCTTCTGTGATTTGCGGGCAAATCACAGAAGGTAGTTATCTATCAATAATGTATTTATTAATAGGCAATCGCCTGAAAATATTCTACTGGAATAATTTCTGGTACTTACCTATCGATAAGTAGTTCATTGATTGGTTTTCACCCAAAATTATTTGGGGCCAAATATTTATAGATGTTTTCCGATTGATAATAACAAAAAAAACGGCAATATCTATCAACAAAAAAAAGCAGATCCCGGTCAATCAGGATCTGCTTTTCCAGTTTTAATGATTTACGCTATTTCTGATTCAGGCTGCCTTATGCTGCCGCGCATAAATGTACGGCGCGACATACCCCTCGCGGCACACATCCAGATAATCCGACCACCACTGCATCATGGCCTTTCTGGCCTCCAGATGCTCCGCCTTATGCACATATGCCGCACGCACGCTGTTGCGCTCCTGGTGGCTCATTTGCCGCTCCACTGTATCGCGTGACCACAGATCCGACTCCACCAGGACGCTACAGGCCATTGCCCTGAGTCCATGCCCGCAGATTTCAGTTTTCGTATCATACCCCATCAGACGCAGCGCCCGGTTGGTGGTGTTTTCGCTCATTGGCTTGTACGGATTATGGTCGCCGGGAAACACCAGATCCAGATGGCCGGAAAGCTCCTGTATCTGTTTCAGAATGGCAATCGCCTGGCGGGAGAGCGGTACGATATGCGGGGTGCGCATTTTTGCGCCACGCCCCGAAAACCGTACTTTATCAATGGCCTCGCGGGTTGCGGGGATGGTCCAGATTTTGTGCCTGAAATCAATCTCACTCCAGCGGGCGAAACGCAGTTCGCTGGAACGGATGAACAGGTGCAACGTCAGCACCACCGCCAGCCGGGTTAACTCCCGGCCCTGCCGGTAGTCGCCAATGCGGTCAAGCAGTTCAGGCAATCGCTCCAGCGGTAAAGCGGGATAGTGATTCTTGACGGGGGAGGCAGTTACACCTTCCAGATGCTGCGCCGGATTACTGTCGGTAAGTCCCTGCTGAACGGCATAGCGCATGATGTTGCTGAGTTGCTGCCGGGTTCGGGACGCGACTTCCAGAAAGCCTTTATTCTCGATAACCCGCAACAAAGCCGTGAAATCCTGCGTTTTAAGCGCAGCAACGGGCAGGTGACCAACCGCCGGGAAGATATGGTTTTCCATACTGGCGAGAATACGGGCGGCATAATCAGCCGACCATTTTTTGTTGGTTTTGTGCCAGGCCAGCGCCACCGCCTTAAAACACTTTTCAGGGGAGCAGGCGGATTTCTCTGCCATGCGCTGTTGCGCCGGGTTGATATTCTGCGCCAGTAGCTTGCGGATACCGTCGCGCTGTTGCCTGGCTTCTGCCAGTGAGACCAGCGGGTATGCGCCAAGACTGACTCTGGATTCTTTTCCGTTGAAACGATATTTGAGATACCAGATGCGTGAACCGCCCGGATTGACGAGCAGATACAGACCGTGAGCGTCGGAGAGTTTTACCGGACGGGAAGAAGGTTTTAACTTGCGGATTTTAGAATCGTTTAAAGACATTTGGGGGTCACTCCAGAATCGAACCAAACTGACCCCAGATCTGACTACCAAATTATCCCGATGCGGAGAGAAAACCAGATACGCACCGGGAAGGATTTTCACGCCAACTTACTGAATCGTAAACAAATAGAGACGTACAGATAAGCATGAAAACTTGAATTTGGCTCCTCTGACTGGACTCGAACCAGTGACATACGGATTAACAGTCCGCCGTTCTACCGACTGAACTACAGAGGAATCGCTGTTGAGGCACATCTTAACGGCGAAAAATCTTTTGTCAAACCCGATTTTTAAATTCCCCAACTGTTTGCCGTTTCTATCAACAGTTTGTTGCATTTGCAGACAATTTGTTGGCGAAAATCTTTGCAGCTTTGCTGATTCTCCCTCATTATTTGAAATGTGGTTTCACTTTCTGCAATTAAGGTCGGCTTTGAATATCTCCTCTGCTTTACGCCAGGTTGTTCACGGCACTCGCTGGCACGCTAAACGCAAGAGCTACAAAGTGTTGTTCTGGCGCGAGATAACCCCGCTTGCTGTTCCTATCTTCATGGAGAATGCCTGTGTCCTGTTGATGGGGGTTCTGAGCACTTTTCTGGTCAGCTGGCTGGGAAAAGATGCGATGGCCGGCGTGGGATTGGCGGACAGCTTCAATATGGTCATTATGGCTTTTTTTGCTGCTATCGATCTTGGTACTACTGTCGTTGTGGCATTTAGTCTCGGTAAGCGGGATCGACGACGAGCGAGGGTGGCGACGCGGCAGTCATTGGTGATCATGACGTTGTTTGCCGTACTGTTGGCAACGCTTATTCATCATTTTGGCGAACAAATTATTGATTTCGTCGCGGGTGATGCCACGACAGAAGTTAAAGCACTGGCGTTGACTTATCTGGAGCTGACGGTACTCAGTTATCCAGCAGCTGCCATCACTTTGATTGGTAGCGGGGCACTTCGTGGTGCAGGGAATACGAAAATACCGCTACTGATTAACGGTAGCCTGAATATTCTTAATATTATTATTAGCGGCATATTGATTTACGGCCTTTTCTCCTGGCCGGGACTGGGATTTGTCGGGGCTGGGTTGGGTTTAACCATTTCTCGTTATATTGGCGCAGTTGCAATTTTGTGGGTGCTGGCGATTGGTTTTAATCCTGCGCTAAGGATTTCGTTAAAGAGCTATTTTAAACCGCTGAATTTTAGCATTATCTGGGAAGTCATGGGGATTGGTATTCCCGCGAGTGTCGAATCAGTGTTATTTACCAGTGGTCGGTTATTAACCCAAATGTTCGTTGCCGGGATGGGGACCAGTGTTATTGCCGGAAATTTTATCGCGTTTTCAATTGCGGCTCTTATCAACTTACCCGGAAGTGCGCTCGGCTCTGCTTCTACGATCATTACAGGCCGAAGGTTGGGGGTAGGGCAGATAGCGCAAGCAGAGATTCAGTTGCGGCATGTGTTCTGGCTTTCCACTCTTGGATTAACGGCCATCGCCTGGCTAACGGCTCCCTTTGCCGGGGTTATGGCATCGTTTTACACCCAGGATCCACAGGTTAAACATGTCGTTGTGATTCTGATTTGGCTAAATGCTTTATTTATGCCTATTTGGTCCGCCTCATGGGTGCTACCCGCTGGATTTAAAGGTGCTCGTGATGCCCGTTACGCCATGTGGGTTTCGATGTTGAGCATGTGGGGTTGTCGGGTTGTAGTCGGTTATGTGCTGGGAATCATGCTTGGCTGGGGTGTGGTTGGTGTCTGGATGGGAATGTTTGCCGACTGGGCTGTGCGGGCCGTGCTGTTTTACTGGCGAATGGTTACTGGACGTTGGCTATGGAAATACCCTCGACCCGAGCCGCAAAAGTGTGAAAAAAAGCCAGTTGTGTCGGAATAAACGACAAAATGCAGATTATTTCAGCAAACGATTTCAAATTTAAAAAACAGGCTTTGACATTGTGGGTGGGCATCGCTAATATTCGCCTCGTTCTCACGATTCCTCTGTAGTTCAGTCGGTAGAACGGCGGACTGTTAATCCGTATGTCACTGGTTCGAGTCCAGTCAGAGGAGCCAAATTTTAGTTTTGAGACATCTCTATGAGTCTCAAAACAGTTAAAAAATAAAAATTATTTTTACCCGGTTACCTTGTAAAAAAGTGACCGGGTTTTTTGATTTCTGTGTTTCGTGCGCTTAATCGAGTCTCACGCTTCAGTGAGCAAGTTGCCCCCCAACAGACATCACGATTCGCAAGGTCAAAAACTCTGTTCCATGAAGTACCGTACAAAGATAAAGAGAAAAATGCCTTATGCGGGATGTCGCTATCGCGTCTTTACCGGGAAACTATGCGTTATTGCCACTTTGCCTTCTGTAATCAGAAAAAGAAGAACTGGAATTTTAATAAATATTATTTCTCTGGGAACGGGGATTTTTTATAATCAATATGACGAGTTGAACATTATATTTTTTATAAGGGTTATATGAGATTAAAGAAATCTGCCGTAAAGACAGATTTCTTTAAAATATAATTAGAGATTTGCGACGTTATGATAAACTTTTTGTACATCGTCGTCATCTTCAAGGGCATCAACAAGCCCTTCAAAGATTTCTAAATCTTCTGGGGAAAGCTCAACTTCAGATTGAGCAATCATTTCTAATTCTGTTGTTGAGAACTCAGTGATTCCAGCTGCTTTTAGAGCCGCGATTCCTTTATGAAGGTCAGTAGGTTCGGTATAAATAACAATGTTACCTTCTTCTTCAGTCACATCACGAACATCAACTTCAGCTTCAAGTAAAATTTCAAAAATATGGTCAGGGTCTGATCCTTTAAATACAATCACACCCGTATTGTCAAACATATAGCTGACAGAACCTGCCGCTCCGATATTGCCGCCTTTTTTATTGAAAATTGTGCGAACGTTAGCAATCGTACGGTTAACATTTGAAGTCAATGTCTCGGCGATAATCATTGAGCCATTAGGACCAAAGCCTTCATAACGTCCCTGCACGAACGTTTCATCTCCGCCGCCTTTGGCTTTATCAATTGCTTTATCAATAACGTGCTTTGGAACTTGTGCCTGCTTTGCACGTTCAATAACGAATTTTAAAGATGTGTTTAATTCTGGATCGGGTTCACCTTGTTTAGCAGCAGCATAGATTTCTACACCGAATTTTGCATAAATTTTAGACGTTGCACCGTCTTTAGCCGTTTTTTTAGCAACAATATTGGCCCATTTACGTCCCACTGGAATGATCTCCTCGAAAATTTATTTACATTACTGGTAAATCGTTAACATGTGTTAATTCGGCATATTATATCATAACAGGAAAAATCTCGTCTATTAGAAATAAAAATATTCTAAAGCCATAATCTTATATTTAATTTTATAAAAACTTATATTGTTGGCGGGATTTTTTATAATTGTGTTTTGAAAGCATACTTGCTTTTAATATGTGGAAATCATTAAGACGATAATAAAACTCGTATCCGCCCAAGGAAGCAAACAGCCCACGATTATTGCAGGCTATTTGCCAGGTGTCTTACTTACTCCTTCACATCTATTTCTGATAAGAAGGTTCAGAACTTATTATCGGAACGGCGGCTCATTAAAGGTTCGTAATTTACGCGAATGCAGTCGGTCGCCTTCTGCGCGCAGCAAATCGATCGCCCGAATGCCAATTTGCAGATGTTCGGAAATAGCGCCTTCATAAAAACGGTTAGCCTGGCCGGGAAGTTTAATCTCGCCATGCAACGGTTTATCTGAAACACACAGTAGTGTCCCGTATGGCACGCGGAAACGATATCCTTGCGCGGCAATGGTTGCACTTTCCATATCAATTGCTACGGCCCGGCTTAAGTTAAAACGAAGTGCAGAAGCTGAGTAACGTAATTCCCAGTTCCTGTCATCTGTGGTTACCACAGTACCAGTACGTAGCCGCTGTTTGACTTCCTCACCGGGCCTGCCGCTCACCAGCTTGGTGGCGTCATAAAGCGCACGTTGCACTTCAGCAATGCTCGGAATAGGAATATCGGGCGGCAGAACCGCATCAAGAACGTGGTCATCGCGTAAATAAGCGTGTGCAAGTACATAATCGCCAATGGCCTGACTTTCACGTAATCCGCCACAGTGACCAATCATCAACCAGACATCCGGGCGTAGCACTGCCAGATGATCGCAGATGGTTTTAGCATTTGACGGTCCCACGCCAATATTCACCAGAGTAATACCCTGACCATCGGCGGTAATTAAATGCCATGCTGGCATCTGATGTTTTTTCCATGCAAGGTCGGAAATGGCTTCTTCTGGCGCTTCGGTTTCGGCGGTGATCCAGTTCCCGCCAGCACAAGAAAGGGCAATGTAGGGACTATCAGGATCGAGGATCTGGCTGCATCCCCAACGAACGAATTCATCCACATAACGTGTGTAGTTGGTAAACAAGACGAACGGCTGAAAATGTTCAACTGGCGTACCGGTATAATGGCGCAACCGTGCGAGGGAAAAATCGACGCGGCGCGCATCAAAATGCGATAGCGGGGAGAATTCCGTTGGATGATAAATGCCGTCTGCAGTTTCATCGCCAATTTGCGCCAGTTCTGTTGTCGGGAAGTAGCGAGTTAACCCAGCGCTCATTGAGCGATCAAGTGTCAATTCAGAGCCATCGATGACATAAGGATAAGGGATTTCATGCTGCGAGGGTTGCACAGAGATATGCGCACCATAATCCTGATACAGCAACGTAAGTTGTTCATTAAGATACGAACGAAAGAGAGTAGGGCGAGTAATCGTGGTGGTGTAGCTGCCTGCGTGAGTAAAACGACCAAATGCGCGCGTTTTGGGGGGATTGGTTGTGCTACCGTCCCAGGTTACGGTCAGTGATGGATAGACAAAAAGACCTTGTTTGCGGGCGTTTTCATCAGGTAATTCGCCACTTGTAATATAGTTGCCAATGGCGTTGCGTAATGCGACTACAGATTGCTCATACAGCGCGTCGAGTTTATCCAGTGCCTGAGCTGGGGTCAGACCGGAGCCCTTATTATTCATGTGTGTCTCCTGTTCCATACAATTACCGCACATCCGATAGTATGTCACAGAAATGTGAAACAAAAGTGTAAGGCGAAGATCGGATGATCTTCGCCAGGCTATCAAGCGCGTTGACTGTCTTTCATCAACAAAGCGGTCATTGCGGAAATCAGGCATCCAGCCAGCAAATAAATGGCGACGCTATGCCAGTTCCCGGCAAAGTAAGTGATTAGTGCAGCGGCAATAAAAGGTGTAAATCCACCGCCAACCACACTGGCGACCTGATAACCGACTCCAGCGCCACTATAGCGATAACTGGCACCAAACATTTCGGTAAACATCGGTTGTTGCACACACACCACCATGTCATGCGCAATGTTTGCCAGCATTATGGAGAAGAAAACTATCCAGAAAATAGATTGTGCTTCAAGCGCCATAAAGAAAGGAAATGCGCTCAACGTTCCGATTAACGCACCTGTGATATAAACCCTACGGCGACCAAAACGATCGGCAAGCCAGGCAAAACAGGGAATTGTCAGGCAGCTTAATCCACCTACCAGCAAACCAATATTAAGGAAAAGTTCGCGCGGTAGCCCCATATTCTGGGTTGAATAATTAAGTGCAAAGGCAGTAACGATGTACATCGTCAGCAATTCGCACAGTCGTAGCGCAATAATCTTCAGGAAAGCACCGGGATGTCGTAACAGCGCTTCGATAACCGGGATGCGTTTTTTCGCGGCAGCTTGATAATGTTGCTGTTGTTCAAATTCCGCGGACTCCTCCATGCCATTGCGCACCCACAATGCTCCCAGTACCAGTACGATGCTAAACAGGAAAGGAATGCGCCAGCCCCAGCTTAAAAACTGTTCGTCAGTCGTCATCATACTGATCAATGAAACCAGTCCGGTTGAAAGCAGTAAACCTACACCGTAGCCAACTTGTACACCGCTACTGTAAAAGGCTTTTTTATTTTTCGGTGCACTTTCAACGGAAAGCAACGCCGCGCCTCCCCATTCGCCGCCGACGGCAAATCCCTGAATGGCACGCAGTGTCACCAGCAAAATAGGTGCCCACCACCCAATGGTCGAGAATGAAGGAAGAATACCAATCAAGGCTGTCGCGATGCCCATCATCCAGACGGTCAGCATTAACATGCGCTTACGTCCCAGTCGGTCGCCAAAGTGACCGAAAATGACACCGCCGAGCGGACGGAAAAGGAATCCGACGCCAAAGGTGGCAAATGCGGCGAGCGTTCCCATCGCCGGGCTTACTTGCGGGAAAAACTCGCGATTAAACACCAGTGCGGCGGTGATGCCATAGAGTAAAAAATCATACCAGTCGACGACGGCACCAGCGAAGCTGCCTAACGCAGCTCGTCGGGCGCGACTTAACGAAAGCGTCCCTTCATCGGGACGAGTGGAGATGAGCGTGGAGTCCATAATGATCCTGTTTGTACTGTCTTTTTATAATTAGTATGGAAAAGGTAACTCACATTGCCGTCGATCTATAAACGAACCTTATGAGACTACCTCGACAGAGCGCATCTGCAAATGATTTTATGGCTGATTAGCGGCAACATGAAAAATTCGATGGAAGATGAAAGCGCAGGAGTTGCTGGTGTTGTTTAAGGATTAAGCAGAGGACCCACAGGTTAGAGATATGAAACATAAAAGTCCGCATATGCACAAAATGGCACCCTGATGAGTCTGATAGACTGCATTGCATTATAACCAGTAGGGAGGCGAGGTTAGGTATGTTTTTAGCATCATTGTTGAGACGTATTGCATTTAGTTACTACGATTATAAAGCTTATAATTTCAATATTGAAAAAACAGACTTTGTTGTCATCCATATTCCCGACCAGATTGGCGATGCTATGGCCATCTTTCCTGTTATTCGGGCGCTTGAATTGCATAAAATTAAGCATCTTTTAATTGTTACGTCGACAATTAATTTAGAAGTGTTTAATGCACTTAAACTTGAAAAGACTAAATTAACATTAGTCACAATGACTATGCAGGATCACGCAACATTAAAAGAAATAAAAGATTTAGCAAAGAACATAACACAGCAATACGGTACGCCGGATCTTTGCATTGAGGGGATGCGTAAAAAGAACCTGAAAACGATGTTATTTATCAGTCAGTTGAAAGCAAAAACGAATTTTCAGGTTGTTGGTATAACCATGAATTGCTTCTCCCCTTTGTGCAAGAACGCGTCCCGTATGGATCAGAAACTCCGGGCTCCCGTACCTATGACATGGGCATTTATGATGCGTGAGGCGGGTTTTCCAGCAGTCAGGCCAATATATGAATTGCCACTAAGTGAGGATGTACTCGATGAGGTGCGCGAGGAAATGCGATCGTTAGGATCTTACATTGCGTTCAATTTAGAAGGTAGCTCGCAGGAACGTACATTTTCATTATCGATTGCAGAAAATCTAATAGCAAAAATTCAAAGTGAAACAGATATACCAATAGTGATCGTTCATGGACCCAAAGGTGAAGATAAAGCCAGGGCATTAGTGGATTGTTATAATAATGTCTACCGTTTATCCTTACCACCCTCGATTAAACGTTCAGCAGCAATCATAAAAGATGCTTATATCGCAATAACTCCTGACACCTCAATATTACATATGGCAAGTGCCTATAATACCCCTGTTGTTGCAATTTATGCTGATTACAAAACGCGATGGCCCGCAATGGCCGATGTCTCGGAGTCAGTCGTCGTTGGGCAAAAAATTGACAATATAAGTCTGGATGAATTCGCAAAGGCATTAAAAAGTGTTTTGGCGAGAATATGAGACAGTACTTATGCATAGTAATGCCGATCTGTTATGAACGGTGGTGTCATCAATACTCTGAGGCTGGTCAATCATCACAGAAAACCAGCCTTTGGATCAAAGCTGTACTCACCGAAAATGATCATAGTCACACCGAACGCGAATCTGGCGGTATCGCATTTTTATTTATTCATTTTCTGTGAGAGAAGAGCAAGCTCTATAGAGGGAATGTAAAAAAAGAGTGCCCCGAATGGAGCACTCTTTAAGAAATTATAGAGGAAAATCAGATGTTTTTATAACATGTCGCATAAGCAAACCCAAGCTTTTCAAATACGCTTTGATCACCTGTTGCCAGGGAAACTACGTATTGTTCGCTTGAGTTTGCGGGACTAGATGACCAATACATATTTGATTGAAAACCAGCGTCAGTCGTGTAATGCCCCATATCTCCCCATTCACTGTACAGTGACCCGATGCCTCGGGAACGACTATGGTTTAAATGGTCTGCACGGGGAAGTGTGTAGCCATTGCTACTGCAAAAATTTTCAGCAAGGCTGTATATCATGAAAGCATCGCCGGCGTTCACCCACCAACTCTTCACACGGATTTCGTATACATAGCTAGGGCCTCCTGATTTTGGCGTCGCCGTAATCCTTTCCCAATTGCTGCCGACATTTTTAAATGTCACTTTACCGGTAGCATCAACATCGACCCAGGAGGCAGAGCTTGAAAACTCATAATCAGCCGCCGTTTTTCCTGGGGCAAAGTTGTCATTATTCAACTGATAATACGCCCCGGTGAACCCCTGCGAAGGGAATGTAGTTGTCGGTAGGTCAGTACCATTGACTGATACTGTACCGCTCATTATTTTGTCTTCTGCTCGAGTGAATTGTATTGTGGTACTCAGACCAGCTTGATGAACACCATTCAATACAGGGATCAGCGTTGCGATACCCTCTCCGCCGCCTGTAACAGTGGCTTTGTAATCACCGTTGATATTTAGACTGTAATCAATTGCGCTAATTTTTATATAGGGCACGTTAGTACCTGATTGCACAAATTCCATCCCTTCAGAAACTTTGATCGGATTGCCTGATATATCGTGCAGAACAAGACGTAATTCAGCACTATCGGTATAGTCCCCTTTCAGTGATGACCGATTGCTCTTAAGGACGGACTGCGAGGTGTCTGCCGGGCCAGCCACCAGCGTTATATCTACTGTTTGCATTCCACCAGCGGTCGTGACTGCGCTTACCGTGACGCTACCTGTCATCGCTCCTTTCACGCTTGTTGTCGCGATTCCGTTTTGATCGGTCACCGCTGTTAATGACGTTAATGTGGCAGAGCCGCTTTTTAAGGCGAAGTACACAGTGAGACCTTCGATCAGGTTACCACTGCCATCCTCAACCGTTGCCTTTAAGGTACTTAAATCAGTGTTGGTGGCGGCGATAGTCGATGGATCAGCGATAAAGCTAGCAACATGGGCGGTGCTTGAGTTGCCAGTGACTTTCACGGTTGTCTGTGTCTGTATTGTTACGCCGTTATGGAAAGATGCAGTCACCGTATATGTACCGACTTTATTGCTGGTCAAAACGACTGGAGCCTGACCTGAAGAGTTAGTTCTCACTTTTCCGCCACTTAACGTCGCCCCTTCTGGCGTTACGCTAAAGTTGATGACCTGACCCTCCACTGGAGTGCCATTTGCAGAGGTTAGCGTTGCCGTCAGAGTAGCGCCTGTAGGGGCATAGACACCGATAAGCGGACTGGACGCCGTGAGTGTCAGTTTTTCATCAATAGCCTCCAGTTGTTTCTCAAGTGAGGCTCCATTCGGCAGGGATGCTTTCACCATATACGAACCGTTTCTTTCGGGCGTCATGGTGACCTCGGCTACACCCTGCGTATTAGTAGAGACCGTATTCTGGCTGATGATCATTTGCGAGGATGGCTCTGCACTGAATGTCACGGGTTGATGCGCAACCGGGTTGCCAAACTGGTCGTTAACGTGAGCTTTAACTGCTACGTCTTGTGCGACCATTACCTGACCTTCCGGTATCTCCAGACTGGTAATCGTCGCAGAATTAACATCTGCACTGGCATTCAGTAATCGCGAGATGACTTCAGTAGGTTTATCTGCCAGAGAGGCTGAAACTGTTTTCAGTCCGACCTCGGTGCTTGTCACAAGAATTTCAGCGAAACCCCGATCATCCGTTTCAACGCTGGTGCTGCTTAGCGTGACGGAGGTTCCGCGGAAATTAACTTTTATGCCTTCTACCGGGTTGCCGTTAGCGTCAGTGACGCTTGCCGTCATGGTTGCGCCCTCGGTCGTGCTGACGACGAATGAGTATACAGAGGTTAAGGAGGCTAGTTTTGCGGTACCAGCATCGGCAATCAAAGTCACCTGTTTCGTATCACTGACACCATAATTGTTCACGCTAACTGTCACGGGGTAGGTGCCGGATTTTGTACCGCTCAGTGTAACTTCAGCCTTGCCGTTGATATCAGTAATGGCGGAACCGCCTTGTCCGAGAGTAAAGCTTGCGCTCACATCTGCCGGTAGCGTGAATGTCACCGCCTCATTGGCTAACGGGTTGCCGTTTCCATCAGTCACTGTTGCCTGCAGCCTGGTCATCCCGACGTTATTAGCGATAAAATTGTCCTCGGTAACGTTAAGATTAACCTGCGCAGTGAGCGTATCCGCAATAAAGTTCACCACCAACTGCTCACTCTTACCGCCAGTCATCGATGCTGTAACAGTATGAGCGCCTGCTTTTGTACCTTTCAGCGTGACTTTCGCTTTGCCTTCAGCATCAGTAATCGCTTTACCGCCATCGCTCAGCGTGAAGTTCGCCTTCACATCTTCCGGCAGAGTAAATGTTACCTCAGTGTTGGCTATCGCATTGCCCTCTGTATCAGCGACTGTTGCTGTTAGTGTCGTGAGATCGTTATTGTCGGCAATCACCGGATCCTTCGAGGCTGCCAGCGTGATTTCAGCATTCGCGACGTTCGGCACATAGGTCACTGTTTGTTGCATCGAATCGCCATTTTCGAGGGTTGCCGTCAATTGATAAACCCCGGCTTTTGTAGCGGTAAAGCTTGCGTAAAAATTGCCGTCGTGGTTGGTAGTATATATAGCGTTATTACTGGGGGTCACGCCTTCACTTGGTGAAACGCTGAGGGTTACCTCCTGCTGGGGGACACCGTTGCCGTAATTATCCTTCACCTCAATATACAGACTGGTTGTCTCGCCTGCGGAGACTGTATCAAAAAGTGCCTGTAGCAAGGTGAGATGTGCCGTAGACGCATCAGCGTTGACATTAATTGATGTGCTAAGCGTGGAGCTACCATTTTCCAGACTGGCCTCAACGGTATCCGGTCTCGCTCCTGATTCTATCGAGGAGCGGGTATTGGTATAAGTGACGGTAGCCTTACCCTGTTCGTTCGTCACGGCTTGACCGCCGTTCGTCATTTCGGCTGTCGCTGCGTTGCTGGTGAAGTTCACAGTCACACCTTTCACCGGAAAGCCATTATTATCAACGACTGTGGCGGTGATGACGCTGCCGGAGCTGTTCTGCGGGGTACCGGCGATTATGCTGTCTGGGACAGGCGTCAACTCGATAATTTTTGCCGCCGCTGTGTCGCCAATAAAATGCACAGTTTTGTTGTCGCTGGCACCATTATTAGCCAGTGATGCAGTAACCGTCTTCTCACCAAAGGCAACGCCTGCGAGAGTGGCCTGCGCGATGCCAGACTCGTTGGTATTACTTACTCCCGGGGTCAGGGTGAGTCCTGAAGAGGCTGAGCTGAATGTTACCGGAAGATTATTCACCTCATTGTCGAACTGATCTTTAACCGTTGCAGTTAGCGTTGCGTTATCGACGCCATTACCTGTGATCTCATCTTTTGACATCTGCAGGACAACCTGAGCCGAGGTTTTGTCCGCCACAAACGTTACTGGCTGCGAATCACTGGTATTGTTATTACCCAGTGTTGCAGTAACCGTATGCGTGCCCGCTTTTTTACCTTTCAGCGTGACATGCGCTTCCCCATTGGCCTGAGTGATGGCAATACCGTTATTTTCAAGGGTAAAGTTTGCCGCAACGTCCTGTGGCATGGTGAAGTTGACCGTTATCCCCGCCACCGGATGATTCGACGGATCTTTCACCATCGCCGTAAGCTGCACGCTGTCACTGTTATTCGTCACCACCTGTTGAGCAGGGATGTTCAGGGTGACCTGCGCGTTGCTGGCATCGGGCGCAATATTGACTGTCGTCGTATAGCCATTGCCGTTAAGCAGCGTGGCTTCGACTGTATGAACACCCAAAACCGTGCCCTTAAGGGTAACTTCAGCAACACCACTGTCGTTAGTATTGCTTGTGCTCTGACTAAGTTGAGTATCTGCCGGGTTGGTACCTTCCCTGAACGAGCTAACATAAATGCGCCCTTTCTAGCACAGCGAAAAAATGTAAATCCTGATAGCAATATGATTGAAAATTAATAACTTTTCGTTAGGCAGTTTTGGGTGTGAGTTGCAAGAGGGGAGACTACTGAATAACTCAAGTTTTATAATCGAGGGGAAAATGGTGATGGCGTTCATAGCAAAACGCCCTCAACCATAAAGGCCGAGGGCGCTTAAGATGTTAAAAACCCGCTATCCGTTAAAAAACAATGTTCAACTAAGGTCAGTGACATTGCGCTAAAAAAGCGAATTTTTAGAATTTGGCTCCTCTGACTGGGATCGCCTTTGCCAATAACTGGCTAATAAGTAAGCTAAACCTGAATTCCTTTTCTGTCAAGACCACCAGAATGACCCCCTCTAAGAAATGTATGCACTTGTAAGAAGAAGCAATGCCCATTGGGGGGATAAGGTACAATCGGTACTCTGCCGGTGCATTATGTTTTAGTGATCTGTGACCGTCCTGCATTGCCACAGACAGCTAGCTGATGAAGATATCCACTGCTTGTCTAGAGAAAACTCCAATGCATTCCATCAGATATACGCAAATTTTTAATCAGGCTGCGAAAAGTGAAATTGATATCCTGAAGGATTTCGGAGAAATCCGAATCAGGGTATAGTAATCTCTGAGCATTAATTAGTAATTGTGTTATGTGGCTTTAACTCATTGATAATAGTGAATAATATTTTTTTCAGTATGTTGATAAAAATGCAACTTGATTGAAATTTTTCATAAGGATTCGCTTATGGTCAGGGGATTGTTACTAGTTGGAATTATTTTAATAGCAATTATTTTAATGGGGTGCTTCTCTTTTTTACCGGCCTCACAATGGTGGTTTATAAAAAATATCATATCAAATTTTGATTTTGTAAAATCGCTCCTTTCAATTCTTATATTATCATTGATTACTATATTTTTGTTTTTCGGTATTTTAGAGAGAAAATATTCATTAAAGTTAGAAAAATTAACTTTCGGTGGGTTAAATATTTTATTTGATAGTTCTGACTTGCTATATAAAAGATCTGTTCGCAATTTTCTTGATACTAAAAGAAGTGTGTTCAAAATTGATCCACATTCTGACTCATTTGAGGAGGTTTTTAACTCTTTATATGATATCTATAATTTCATTCGTGTTGAAATAAGAGTGCTGGATGTTAAGCGGAAAAGAGATATGGAGTTGTATCGTATATCTAATAAAATGCTAAAAAAACTGAATCAATTGCTTACCAAACATCAGAATAATTACAGGCGTTGGCATAAGTACATCTCAACAAACGATATTGTATTGACGAGGGATAAGGATTCTAACGGTGAAAATGTTTCTTTAACTTATCATTTAACACCAATTGGAATAATCCAGACTCATTACTATCATTTCAGCCAATTGATGGCTGATTTTGAATGCATTAATAAATTTTTCTGTGAGGAAGTTAGTGGTATTTTTAACATCGATATTGCTAAGTGGGAGGAGTAATGCATAAAACTTTTCTGAGTTATCATCATGCAAACGAACAAGATTTGAAGGACGGAATCATTGAAGCATTTGGTGGTGCGTCATTTATTGACAAGTCCGTAAGTGACGGGGATATCAGCAGTAATGTCAGTGAAGATTACATTATGCGGAAAATTCGGGAGGACTATCTTGGTGACTCTACCGTAACAGTAGTACTCATAGGTACAGAAACTGCCAACAGACCTTTCATTAACTCAGAAATTCAAGCATCTTTATGGGGGGCGAATCCTGCTGGATTAATCGGTGTAATTAGAGATGAAATATATTCGAGCGTATTTAGCTCTGGTGTATGTAGTGATGTTTTTTGCAATTGCGGCATTGGAATTAGAACCATTGATTGGGGTTATGAACATTATCTCCCTTGGTTAATTAAAAAAAATCATAGCTTTTCAAAAGTCGTCCCTCAGTATGAGGATATGGATGTTTATTGCTCACTAGTTAAGTATTCAGATTTTATAGGGAATAGTGAATTTTATATTAACCAGGCATTTGATAAAAGAAATGTTATGGAACCAGCAGCAAAGAAAAATCCCGCGGATGTTCCTGCTATAAGAACTAATTTACTATGGTGATTAGCTTGTTTTTACGCTAAGATAAATTTAAGGGGTCAGATATGTATAATAGCGGAATAATTAAAAGAAAGGTTTTTTTAAGTTACCACCATGATGGTGACCAATATTACTATAATGAATTCTCAAAAAAATTTCATGACGAATATGAGGCTGTAACGGATAATTCCCTTGATCGTCGAGTTGATAGTGAGGATATTGACTATGTCATGCGACGTATTCGTGAGTGTTATATCACAGGGACTTCATGTTCTATTGTCTTGGTCGGTAATGAATCATGGGGGAGGAAATATATTGACTGGGAAATTAAAGCGACGCTTGATAAACAACATGGACTTATTGGTGTCCAGTTACCAACATTGTTATCAAATTCTTCTGGACGAGTGAATGTGCCCGCTCGACTCAGTGATAATATTGATTCTGGATATGCACTGTGGGTAAGTTGGGCTAATTTTACAGCTAACATTTCGTCGTGTAGGGGATATATCGAACAAGCCAATTGCCGTAGTAATACTCTGATAAGAAATACTCGTGAACGCCGCTTAAGGAATGCATAATATGCTTGAGACGAATTTAGCAAAACCATTTCTTGTTGTTTATATCATTTGGCACCCGGATTTCGCCGCTGGTGCTGGACTGGCTGAAATATTGCGGGGACACTTTCGTCGGGAACTCTATCAGAACGTTGCTGGAGGAACCGGTTTAAGTGTTATTTTTCGTTCTGAGCCTCTACCTGAAACGGGGAAGCCGTTGCCGATCAATTTTTCAGAATCAGAGACCACCGCAGTCCTTATACTTGCAGAATCATGTATGGCAAATGATCCTGAATGGGGGACTTACCTTCGGGAGCTATCCACGCAGTCGGAAATAGCTGGACTGGGTACACATCTTTTCCCCATTGCTATTGAAGTAGAAGGATTAAATCTTGGACTGGAAGAGCAGGCATTGCGCTGGGACCAATGGATACAGGATGGGAGTAACAATACTGCAAATCTTCATATACGATTGATTAGTGAGCTTACATACGAATTTTGCAGGATGCTGCGCCATTACCTGGAACATCTGAAACAACCAGAAAAAGATGAAGATGATTTGCTTAATTATCTCAAGAAAGTTCAGATATTTCTTAGCCATTCTAAACATGATGAAGATGGAGAGAGGATTGCTCGTTTGATACGTGAGCAATTACATAGTGGACATGGGTTAAGTTCATTCTTTGATGTCCATGATATCCCTGCTGGGCTTCGGTTTCATCAGGTGCTATTGAAACAGCTGGCGCAAAGCGCAGTTGTTGCCATACATACCGACTCTTATTCCTCGCGTGAGTGGTGTCGCAGAGAGATTATAGAAGCTAAACGTAATAGTGTACCTTTAGTTGTTGCCAACTGTATTAGCGAATTGGATGAAAGGGGATTTCCTTATATGGGAAATGTCCCCATAGTGAGAATGGATCCCCAGCAGGCTGAACGAATTAATATCATTATTGCACGCCTGCTTGATGAGGTTCTGAAAGATTTTCTGTGGCGTTGTCGTATACAATTGGTTAATACTAAACAAAGTGCAGTGCAGTTTGTTCCACGTGCGCCGGAGTTAATTTCACTTGCTGGTTTAAAGTTCCCCGGTATTGGGCAACCTACAATTGTATATCCTGACCCACCCTTAAGTTCGGAAGAAGAGCGATTATTTGAAGAAGTTAAACCCGGTATCAGGCTTAGAAGTTTTACCGAATGGCTGGCAGAGGGAACATCATGACTTATCGTGAAATGCTTAGTCAGCATATTATTGCAATATCTACATCAGATAGCCCAGATATGCCTGTATTGGGGTTAAGTAAACAGCATTTATATGACGCGATGACAGAAATTGCGCGTCATTTATTAGCCTTGGGAGCCCGGATTGTTTATGGCGGAGATCTACGTGCTAATGGTTTTACTGAACTGTTATTTGAGTTAGTAGCACGCCATAGAAGAGATGCCGATGAGGGGGATGAACGTTCCAGTATATTGAACTATCTTGCATGGCCGGTGCATATGCAAAAAGATGCCAGTGACTTGGAAAGGCTCAGTGCGGACCTGAAAGGAATGGCAAGACTTGTTTTGTTCAATCGCGATGGCGAGCCGTTGCCAATGGCAGAACGAGCCCATTACATAGCAACTATTCCTTCTGATGAAGATTGGGCAATAGGTTTGACAGCAATGCGACATGCTATGTTACAAGACACACATGCCCGTATTATTCTTGGCGGGCAGGTTGATAAGTATAAGGGGGCAATGCCCGGTATAGCAGAAGAGGCTGTATTATCACTTCGTGCTAAACAACCCCTTTTTATTATGGGAGGCTTTGGTGGATGTGCAAAAGATATCACGGAGTCTCTGAATATTGTGGCATCTGACGGAATGCAGCAACGCAACTGGAGAGGGCGGGAAGAATTTGCCGGTTTTTCTTACAAGGATCTGAACAATGGACTTACTGAGTTGGAAAATGTTGTGCTAGCACAGACTCCTCATGTAGATCAGGCTATCGCTATGATTTTGAGAGGGCTTTTTCGATTAGTAAAACGTGGCTGAAAAAAATCTATCGTCCATTTTATGTATCAGCTTAGACTTAATTTGGAACTCTAATGGCGCAGAGCTAAATCTAATCTTACAGACAGTTCTGTGCCGAGAGCGGACGTGTCTATCAGAACGGCTTGCACTATTGTTCGGATATATCAAACCCTCAATTAATCTTCCGACTTTTTCTGTAGTCTTCTGCCATTTTTTTTGTGCAATCAAGATTTTCCTTTCCTTTTCAGGAAAGAAACTATAATCTAAAAAGTTATCAATTCTTTCTTTAGTGCAAATTCTAATGATGTCAGGTGTGTAATATTCATATATAGGATCGAAATCTCCGTTGACCTTCATCATTATTTCAGCATCTAGTATTCTACGATCTAACTCATTCAAACTTAAATTCAACCAATGCATTAACTCATGAAAACTGTTAATTGGATCTATTTGTTTCCCTGTGTAGTGAGAAACATCAAATGGATAGGTAATCTCTTCATCGATAATTAAGTCGGTAACAATAATGAGAATTACAGCGCATGAAAGGATTTCTCTATCATCAAACATTTCATATCTAAGTTCATATTTTATCCTTGTTTTCTTTGTATGCCCCCAGTATCTAGTGCTAGTTAAAATAGCACGATTCAAAAAAGATTTTAATATATTAGATTGCACAAGATGGTTTGTTTTTTTCTTAAATTCGTCAAGTGTATACAAACTTATATTTGTATGCTTCGTGGCTTCTATTGCACCTGATTGAAAACCTTTGTTTGAAATGATGAAACCTCTATCGGCACCGGTATTTTGAAGCACTGTAAAAAAAGCATGAACAATTTCTTTTGTGACATTACTATTCCAATACTTAGCCTCTACGAACCATTTGAAATCAGTCCCAAGATATTTGGATTCCACTACCACATCTATATTCGAAATTCCTCTTACACCTTCTACTGTAACATTCGTCTTAGCGTTGGCACCTAAATTTTTAAAATGTTCACAAATCTCTTCTTGGAAATTATACCAATCTGTATCGATATTTTTCTTATGGTTGCTCATTTAAACTTCCTCTTAATGTCTGGTGCATAGTGGGCATGATAGAAGAATGATATCTGTCGAATATTCTGGCGATGTCATACAAGGAATCATCATGCTTATATCTGTCCCAGATAATCGCTTTCTGTTCTGGCTTGTAGTTAATAGACGTTCTTCGTTTCATGGTAACACCCCCCTTGATTAAGGATGGCATTGCATCGATACGTTGAACTCACAGCTCAAAACTGACGATCAGATTTGATTGTACGCTGCCAGAGAAAAGAGTCAGTTCAATTTTGAGCTAATAAATTTTATATGTAACAATTTGTTAAATCAGGCAGGTGTCACTTACATAAATAAACCGTTTATCTTACTGATTTATACACCACACTCAATCGAATGTCTTTTTACTGGGCATAACGGTGGAAGCTTTGGGCTTTATTTTTTTAGAATATTTAATGATGTCTGAGGTACTATTTAACGCCTATCTAAAGAATATAACAGCAAGCTATTTCATGAGTTTTTGTCTAGACTCCCTCCGGGAGAGTAACAGCGATGGTTGAAAAAATGATAGACTAAAAATATATGGAACACAAAATATGTGCACCTATCAATAAAGTTCTCCAGTTCGCTGATCTACACGTTTATAGAAATCAGAAAAATTGCATGGGTCAGATATAACTGAATTTTTATCACTTCTAAAATCAAATTCAATTCTTTTTATAAGGTTAATGGCTGGTATTGTAGAATTTAAAGGAATCTTTTTATAGTTTCTAATTCTATGATATTCAAGAGAGTCTAAGTCTACTTCAATCGCTTTATTACCGAAATAATAAAAATGATCAGAAATCAACACGTTATTAGAACTAGTATCTCGTTCAAGATTTGTCATGTTAAATGAACCATCAGGATTGCTATGATGAGAATCTTCTTGTATCCATTCATTTTTTTCATTTTGATGGTAGATGTTATCGCCCAGAATTTGTACATGACTACCATTTCTAGCAGGCTTTTTGATAGAAAACCTGGTATCCTCCCAATAAGCATTGAAACTAATTTTTTCTGAAACTTTCATTAATAGGATACATTTTTTTTTAGCTGATTTTAAATTAGCTCCACCAACTCCGAGTATCCAATCACCCACTTTAGCAGACTTTCTAATTCCAGGTTTGCATGTTGCCAAGGTACAACTTCCATGAAATGGATTGGGTGCAAAACCAAAGTCTCTCGTTATTGCATAGACATAAAGGTAAGAGTTAGGCTCAATTAGCATACGACATTCCCACCTTGAACTTTATCACGATCCGTACCATCAGGTTTTTCAAATGAAGTTTTACCTTCTAGTGCGTTGATAATGGCGTCACTTCTCCAGGCCACTATAGAGGTTGCATACTTTTCGAGATTCTCTGGTAGTTTTACATCGCCTTTTAAACCATTTTCATATACACCTATGATTGGTTTTCCAAGTTGATGAGCTACTTGAATTTCCCAGTTTACCCAAGGTCTGGTATGCGTTTCTTTCCCGATAACAACTATAACTTGACTAGCCCACCTCATTTTCATTCTAAGTAAACGTGCAATCGTTCTATCACTAAGTTTTTTTTCCTCAACTCGTTGCTGGTTTTCAGGTTTCATTCTGATAGAACTATTACGTAAATGATAACCTTTTGCTGCAGCTAAACGAGAAATCCCATCAACACTAGCGTCATCTTTATGATGATGGCTAACAAAAACATTTTTCTTAATTTCTTTAACCATTTTAAAATCCTTTGTAATTTTCTAATTATAAAATAATTCTATATTATTACTTTGATAATGATACTTTTGTTTCGGTCTTTTATTGTTAAATTTAGTTCGGCATCTTTTATCTATCTCGCATGCACCACTATTTTCCATATCCATTAATGTGTAAACTCTTTCTTCTTTAGGCAGGAAATGGAATATTTCATCCATGTTCCAGTGTTCATTATATTTTTCTGCGATGTTTTTTTGGTTAATAGTGAACCAGAACAAACACTCTTCGCTATTCATTCCATCTCTATTAGAAAAAATCCAATTAATTCCTCTTTCACAACCAGGACCTGAAATAACAAAATTCAACTCTGTAAACGGAAAACTGGCTAAGTATGTCAGATCTATGAAAATTTGATATGCTAGAAAATTCCCAATCCCTGAAAATGATTTTAAATGTTCAAAAACTTCAAGCTGATTTCTTGATGATTTTACACCATTAACGATTTTATCTTGGTTATAATAAACAAATTTGATCATTCTAATTACCATGTCATTTTCCGTTGTGCCCTCTATATTTTCTAAGTATTTCCCGAAATTAAACTTCGGACCTCCTAAAATATAGGCTGCACTAAAAAATACATAGCCTGGTTTTTTTATGGATATATTGAGAGTCTTCTCCCTGATTTTTTCATTAATATCACGAATCGTCATATTTGTGAAATCAAAGGGCGCATCAATTTCATTGAATGTATCGCTTTTATTTACCACTCTAAATAGAAATGAATTGAGTATTTTATTATCATAACTCAATTTATCATTGTTTGTTATATTTGTTAATAACCACTTGGTTTCTTTGTCCCATGTTCTTTTAGTATTTACAAATTTATAGTTTCTCAATATCTTGTCTTCTGTCCAATATGGCGGAAGGTTAAGTATCTCTTTCTTGTAATATATAGAGGTTCTCTCTCGTTGATGATAAAACCATTCCCTGATAACAGCTTCATTTAAGATGGGTTTAGCGGTTTTAATTTTCATTTCTCTGACATTACAAAAAAGTTGATCGTTTTTACTGTTCACTAAATAATACCCTTCCGAAAAAGTTTTTAAAACTATCAATTCCGTTCACACTATTGTTAAAATGATAGTCTGATTTTGTTTTGTTCTCATTTACATACTTGTCAATTTCGTATCTTTTATAATTATTATTTTCCCGTTCTATATGAACTATTGTGAATTGATTGTTCTTACACCATGCGAATTCTTCATTTGATCTTATGTCAGTAATTATTATGTTTTTATTCGTCCCTTCATTTTCCTCTAAAACTTTCAACTCTTCTGATAGCATTCTAATAAATATTTTTTCTTCAATTTCCCTTAGTTTGTCTAAGCTCAGCCATATATCTCTTGGTGAATGGTTGATAAAGTCGCCTGTAGGTAAGGTTATATTGAGTGATAACGTTTTCTTTTCAGGGCTATAATCCTTTTCCATCCAAGGGTAAATATGATTGGCCAATTTTTTGAGTTGATCGCTAAATGATAATCTAACAAATTCATAGTTGGATATTAGATAATTAGCAAGGAAATCTTTTCCACTACCCGATATTCCCATGAATGCAATTTTCATAGGCGCTCCTTATTAGAATTATTGAAGTGATTGGAAGTTACGCTTAGATTGAAATCATCGCTTAACTTAGCTGTTAACACTATTGGTTGTTTAAACCTTTCCTGAAAAATATATGATAAAGCTGCTTCTGCATATCCCCAGAGTAAATTTCTTTCAGTTTCTACAAAATGTTCAATAAATATTTTTTTTAGTTTTTCAGTTTCCTTCTCTATTGTGTCTATTTTATATGCATTTTCTGTTATTATTCTTTCAAGGAATAAGACTATATCACAGAATAATGATTTTATAATTGGTAGTGATGGAGGAAATGATATTTCATCATCGTTTATCAAATCTGTCATTTGTTCTTCTTTTCTTTTGTGTATTTCATTGGCTTGTTCTATTCTATCATCATATATATGAAGATTAGTTACTGAATGATGTAAGTATCCTAGTTTAATCTCGCTATCAACTTCCCTCTGTAACATTGAAAGTACTATCTCTTGAAGTAAACTAAACTCGAAAATGTTTATATTGCTTACTCCAAATATTAGATCGCCACTTCTTTGGACTATTTTAATATTTAAATTTTTTTCAGGAGTGATAAAAAAATGAATTAAGTTATTACAAGGTATATCGACACTATGTTCTATGTTGTATAATTTTATGAGGCTTTCACTTGTATCTCTGTCAGGCATGTATAGGCTAATGACCGCTCTTCTTGTAAATATTCCTTCGTTTTTGAATTGTTGCACGACATTTTCAAGTTGCCCGTGAGCGTATAGTCTTTCTCCATAAGCTGCTCGCCAAGTGACACCATCATCTGAGTATTTAGGCGCTCTTGGTAAAAAAAAAGTTAGATATGGTTTAATTCGGTTATCGCCTGCAAATACCCATATAGCTTCAGCAAATGTGGAGAATATGTTGTTTTTTCGACCCGCTAAACTTAAATGTCTTGATCTAGGGTTTCGCAAGATCATACTAACATCATAAATAGTTATAGCATCCCCATTCCTTGTCGAAACACGAACTCCTTCATTAAGCACTTTTTCCAAGAGTTTCATTATTACATCGTTAATAGTTTCTCCGTAAATGACGTGCATAAACAAAACCTCATGCTATTAAAAATATTTTTCTAGTTGATATAGTTTATTGGACCTAATCCAGAATTTGGTCCAGCCATAGTCTGGACTAACCGGATAGCACGTATCAATCTCTTGCTGCTAAGAACAGGCTCGAACGTGATAGCCAATTGGCTTCCAATGTAGAAAGTGAGACCTCGACCCACGCTACCGCCCTCAGTTGCCTAGGCACTGCACTTGTATGAATATTTACAAATGTTACTCATGTTATGGGTTTGGTCAATCTGGCAATCAGATAATTACGAAACTTTAGACTTATTACTTAAGTGGGGGGGGGCGAGTAGCTAGCTAGTAAGATCGCCTCTTATATGTACTAAATAGCTGCGCGGAATAGTAGATCACTGAAAGGGAACTCAGCCCGGATTGTG
>ERZ772884.390-NODE-390-length-33891-cov-44.180311_pt1 | contig 33891 bp, 37 predicted proteins | sample MGYA00580574_ERZ772884 | MGnify/ENA primary metagenome ERZ772884 (study PRJEB29015, sample SAMEA2737690) | human gut metagenome | biome: human gut; feature: human-associated habitat; material: faeces | place: China | collected 2012 ... | reverse complement strand
ATGGCGTCCAGTTGAACCCGGCACATTCCCGCTGGTTGATGGGGCTGCCGCACGCCTGGGACGTGTCGAGTCCGGGGTGGCAAGAGTGGCAAGCAGCAACCGCGTCGGCAGACTCAAAGGTTACGGTAACGCCATAAACGCGCAGGCAGCTGCGGAATTCATTCGTGCTTACATGGGGATCTAACTATGGCTGGTGAATGGATCAAAATGCGCACCTCGCTAATGACAAGCCCAAAAGTAAACGGCATCGCCAGGCACCTTGAGATGTCCAGAGAGGCATGCAGAACCTTGTCTACCGGGTATAACGGAACGTTATCAGACATCGTAACGCGTAACGTAACGCGTTGCATAACGGTAGCGTCACTGCTTGTTATATGGGGTGCTGCAAACGAGCACACTAAGGACGGAGTATTCCGTAACGCAGACCTTTCTGACATAGACGATATGGTCGGATTGCCCGGTTTCGGAGAGGCTATGGAAGCTGTCGGATGGGCTATTTATGACGAAGATGCAGACTGCGTGATACTGCCAAACTTCATTGAATACAACACAGTAGGAGAGGATCGCAAAAGCTCCTCTGCTGAAAGACAGCGGAGGTACAGAGAAAGAAAAAAGGCGCAACAGAGTGACGTAACGCGTTACGTAACGAGTAACGGTAGAGAAGAGAAGAGAAGAGAAGAGAAGATAAATAAAAACACTCTCTACGCGGAAGAAAAAAATTCATCTGTGGATAACTTTTCTCAACCTTCCGAAACCCCGGATCCGGCGGCAAACAATTTCGTGATGAATAACCGCCCACCATCCGCGGGGGGGATAGGGGCGTTCGGGAAGTTTGTCATGACACCTGACTGGAAACCTGATCCGGACATCCTGAAACAGGCTGCACTGTGGGGAGTATCTCTGGATAGCGAAATAACGCAGCAGGAGCTTGCTCAGTTCGTTTCTTACTGGTTAGCCGAGGGTAAGGCATACCATCACACGCAATGGCAGCAGAAGCTCGTACAGAGCGTTAAAACGGTACGCACAAAATCAGCCAGGCCGGAGCGTCGTGACATCATGGCGATGTCAGAGCCAGATACGGAGATCCCCCCAGGCTTCAGGGGCTGACTTAACCGGCTGTAATAACGTGACAGATACAGCGCATAAGCGCATTTTTTTACTTGCAAATTGTTACCTGTAGGGTAATTATTACCAAAGGAGTAAATCATGCCGATGGTTGTCGGGATTGACCCCGGATGCAGTGGGGCGCTGGTACTGATTGGCAGCATGGGCGGTTACATCGACCACCTGAACATGCCAACGATCAAGGTCGGTACGAAGTCCAGAGTGAACGGCGCAGCTGTGGCCGCCTGGCTCAGGCAGTACGACGTATGTCATGCGTATCTGGAACAGGTCGGCGCGATGCCGGGACAGGGTACGGCCAGCATGTTCTCGTTCGGGCATGCAGCTGGCGTTGTGGAGGGAATTCTACAGGGGCTGAACATCCCCTACACGCTGGTAACGCCGCAGGCCTGGAAGAAGTCAGCCGGGCTTATCGGCAGCGACAAGGACGCAGCACGCAGTCGGGCAATCCAGCTTTTCCCTGAACTCAGGGCACTGGATGCGAAAGCAAAAGGTCAGGCAATCGCCGATGCACTCCTGATCGCCCGGCATGGGATCGGGCTGAAATAGCGATTACGAACGACGGTTTACAAATCAAAAATTTAAATTTTGTAATGGGAGTAATTATGCACAGTGATAACAATGAGTTAGTGAAGGCGGGGCATGATTTGGCGGCAGATCTTGATGCTTCATGCGGCGCGGTAAACCTGCGTGAAGTAGCTCAGGTGATCACTGCCCTGGCTACGCAGCTGGATGTGACTGCCGCGGCAGTGCGAGCAATGCAGGCAGAGCGCGATCAGCTGGCTGCTGAGTGTGCGGCGCTGAAGTCGGAGCGAGAACAAATTGCTGAAATTGGTGAGTTAATTCGAACTCAGGATAATCGGATAACTGATCAACCATTTTTCGCAGTTATGACTAAGCGAGAAATGATCTCTTCCGAAGACCATGACTATGACCGCATATGCTGGGTTGAAAACCAAAGCGGTGATTATGTTGAAGCTACTGAAACGCAGCATCGCCGACTGGAAGCAATTTATCAGGGTCGTTATGAGGTCAGGGAAGGCTGGGATAGGTTCGCCATGAAGGAAATCGACGTGTTTGTTACTGGCTGCTTCACAGAGCACGGGTGTAAAGAATATATCCGCCAGAATGGACATAACCTCAATAAGCCATTCATCTATGCGTTCGGTAGCTACCGCAACCATGAATATCAGAAGGTGCGTAAGTTCATCATGGGGATTCCGCAAACCCCCGCTACGGATCGCTTCCTCGCCGAGCAGCGGGCGCAAGAGTGGACCGAAGGGAGTGAGCCGAAAGAATTCGGGCGTTATTGGGTTCGCTACGAGACGGATGTTGGGCCTCAATATTGCTCCGCACGGTGGATGGAATACAACTTCTGCGCATCCAGCGACACCAACATTCACAAAATCTGGCTGGCTGACCATTCTCGTTCAGTTAACAGCCTGAAAGGCGTGACGCATTACACAAAACTTCCCGAGGTACTGGAAGCCGCCCAGCTGCGCAACGAGGTGAAGGTATGAGCCGTCATTCGAACACAACAGCGCGCCTCGAAAAGAAGGTTTCAAAAACCTGTAAAGAGCTGCTGCTGGCGTTATTCCCCAGCCTAAGAGGCAATGAGTTTTCTATCGAGAGCGACAGCTTTCAATCGTATCGCGGCAGTGTTTGGCACGATCAGCACGTCGTCTGGTTCGGTCCTGATTACTACGGCGAGAGCGACTATCAGGACTGCGAATGGCTACTTTACTCCTGGCTCATCGACAACACGACGGACTGGGAAGGAATGTCAAAAGCGGAGGAAGAAAACGACTGGCAGGAAGGAACCAACCTTGAGTCGTTTTACTCGCCCTGGCGCGGCGCTTCCCGCGCTGAAATTATCAGTCACTGCCGTGACCTTGTGAAGGCTGGCGTAACACTGGAGAGGATGCGCTGATATGAACAACGACATCACCGAACTGACGGCGAAGCTGAAAGCGGCGGCGCAGGAAGAAATCATGTGTCGAGAAGTCTGCGACACCTCCGACTTATGGCAGGACGAAGCCAGCCCTGAGAACGTGCTGGTGCTGACAGAGGCGCTGGAAGCCGCAGAAAAGCGCATCGCTCAGCTGGAAAGCGCCCATAAATTCAGGAAGGCATGGAAGCAGCTGGCAATCAAAAGCATCTCTGAGCGCGAAAAGGATATTGCTGAGCTGACAGAGGCCCGCCAGCGCATCGCAGAGCTTGAGGCCAGAACGCTCACCGTGAAGCTGCCAGGGGCATGGTGTGAGCCTGGTAATCGCTGGATACAGGAAGCGGATACTATCGCCGCGATTAAAGCTGCCTGCGCCGCAGCTGGCATCAAATTGAAGATAAAGGGGGAGTGAGCATGGCTAAATTTACAGACGTACACGACTTGTTAACTGCCTACCAGAAACAGTCGAGAAAAATACCAGCAAAAGGCGTTTATGCATCCAGACAGCGACAGCAGGAAGTGCAGACGGCACACACCAGAAAGGTAATGCGTCAGCGTAAACGCTCTGTTGGGAAGTCTAATAAATTGGGATTCCGTCGTCGGGCAGAAACTACGGCGGCGCTGATTTGCGAAATGAATTTTTGGGCATTGGTATGTCGTTCTAATCGTCAGCAGATGAATAAGGAATAAGCCATGACACAACTGAGCAGAGAAAGAATCGAGCAGTACATCAGCGATCCGCTTGAATACGGACTTACCCGTAGCGAGCAAATGGAAATGGCGCGACGCCTGCTGGCTGCCGAAGCGCAGGAGCCGGTGGCTTACGCCTGGGTCAATGCAAATGGCAAAAAGCACCTTACTCGATGTGAGCCAGAAAAATGGCGCTGTGCGGTGATTGTTACGCCCCTCTATGCCGCCCCGCAGCCCGCCGCGGTGCCTGATGCTATCCACTCCCAAGGTGAATCATCAGCACAAAATGATTATTACGCGCTTGGCTGGAACGCCTGCCGCGCCTCCATGCTTCAGGGTAAATCCGAGCCTGTAAGTCAGCCTTACACGTTGCCTCAGTGGATTCCGTGCAGCGAGCGGATGCCACCAGAAGCGACGATGGTTTTAGGCCGCTGTGATAACGATTATGACTTCGTTAATTTGCTTGGAGGTCATCTGAAAATTTTCTGCATGGGAGAGTGGAGGATTCTACCCGGCGCAGTAGTAACACACTGGATGCCACTCCCCGCCGCCCCACAGGAGCCAACCAAATGACCTCACTACTCTACGCTGTTGGATTCTTCGCTGTGCTCGGGCTGGCATGGAAAAATGGCGAGGTAGTGTGATGCCTAACCCCATCCTCAAAATCATCTCCGCGTTTCTGGCGGCTGATGCTATCCGTGAGGTCTTCCCATGGTGAGCAAACTAAAACAGCGGCGCTTGCGCCGCCTCAAGGCTGATATTGCATGGTGGCGCGCAGAGGCCGAGGACTGGAAACAGGTTGCGATGGAGCACGCCGCCACCATCGATATGCAGCGCAGCCAGGTGATCCGCGTGCCGATGCCGGTAATCGTTCCGGCGGAAGCTCTTAACGCGATAGGGGTGCATGGCGCTCTTGCAATCGGGCTTGATCGCTACGGCGATGCAATGCTGAAACTGGCGAAGAAGGAGAATGGGGATGTCTAAATGCGACGCTTTGCTTTACTCCATGGTAATTGGTTTTGGTATTTCTGCTGGCATCAGGGTTTACATAGCCTGGGAGTCATTAATAAATCTGGTATGGAGCGCTATCCGTGGCTAAATCCGCAGCAGAACGCAAAGCAGCTCAACGCGCCCGGCAGAACGCAGCCGGTGAACGCAAACTTGAACTGGTGCTCGATGAGCAGGAACTGGCGATGGTGGAGCAGAATTGCGCCGCCCGACGCCCGGGGCGAGAGCCGTATGATTTGGGCGAGTACATCGCATTGCTGATACGCCAGGATAACGCGCGCATGGCGGCCCGTATCAAATCCATCAGCGCCCGGCAATGTGGTAAGTGCGGCGATAAACTGCCGGTGGCATCATGCCCCTGCCAGGGTGATTCGCAGTGCTGGGTGACGAACGGCTGGCATGAGACAAAATTGATGGTGTGACATGTCACGATATGCCGAGATAATTTGCACTGGCCGCCGACTATGGCGGCTTTGTTTTGCGTGTTAGAATTACCATCAAGGTAACAGTTACCATTGAGGTTATTATGGCGCGCAGACCGTCGACAGAATACAAGCCCATCACCGACATGATGGAGCGCTATTGCCAGGAATATGTGCAGACGCCTGACAATCAGGCAGAGGCAGCCAGCCGTGCCGGATACGGCGCGCCGGACAATGCAGCCAGTCGCATGATGAAGGATCCGCGTGTGCAGAAGCGCATCGCTGAGCTGATGGAAGAACGCAACCGCCGGATGCGAATCAGCGCTGATTACGTCCTGCAACGGCTGGTGGAGATTGACCAGATGGACGTGATCGACATCCTGGACGATGAAGGCGGCCTGAAGCCGGTCAGCCATTGGCCCAAAGTCTGGCGCACGTCGATCAGCGCGCTGGACATTAACCGTATTCGAATGGCAATGAAGGGTGACGGCGACGACGATATTGAATCCACGCTGCAAAAAGTGAAGTGGCCCGACAAAGTTAAGAACCTTGAGCTGATCGGCAAACACGTCGACGTTAACGCATTCAAAGAGCGCGTAGAGGTGTCCGGTACCGTGACCATCGCCGACCGCATGGCTAAGGCCCGTCAGCGCCTTCATGAGCAGGGTGACAGCGATGAGTGAGCTTGATGTTCAACTGATCGACGACATCGCCGGATTCACGCATGACCCGCTGGCCTATGCCCTGTATGCATTCCCCTGGGGCGAGGACGGCAGCGAACTGGCACACGCCAAAGGCCCACGCAAATGGCAGGCCGACGCATTCCGCGAGATACGTGATCACCTCCAGAACCCAAAGACACGTCACCAGCCGCTGATGCTGGCGCGCGCGTCCGGCCACGGTATCGGTAAGTCGGCGTTTATCTCGATGCTGATCAACTGGGGCATGGCTACCTGTGAGGACTGCAAGGTGGTGGTGACAGCCAACACCGAGAACCAGCTGCGCACGAAGACCTGGCCGGAAATCATCAAATGGTCGAATCTGGCAATCACTAAGCCATGGTTCACCACGACCGCCACAGCGATGTACAGCAACGATCCGGGGCACGACAAGCGCTGGCGCGCTGACGCTATTCCGTGGTCTGAGCACAATACCGAAGCATTCGCAGGTCTGCACAACGAGCGCAAACGCATAATCGTCGTGTTCGATGAGGCATCCAACATCGCGGATCTGGTGTGGGAGGTTGCAGAGGGTGCGCTGACGGATGAGGACACGGAGATTATCTGGGTAGCGTTCGGGAACCCGACGCGAAACACCGGGCGTTTCCGTGAGTGTTTCCGGAAATACCGGCACCGCTGGAGGACGGCACAGATCGACAGTCGCACAGTGGAAGGTACGAACAAAGAGCAGCTGCAAAAGTGGGTGGACGACTACGGCGAGGACAGCGACTTCGTGAAGGTGCGTGTCCGTGGGATATTCCCTGACGCCTCAGAGACACAGTTTATTCCTACCGGCCTGACCGATGCCGCACTTGAAAGGGTGGTGACCGAAGCGCAGGTGGCGCATGCACCGGTGATTATCGGCGTGGATCCGGCTTACTCAGGCGCTGACGATGCCGTGATATACCTGAGGCAGGGGCTGCACGCAAAACTGCTCTGGCGCGGGAATAAGACCACTGACGACCTGATTATGGCGAAGCGCATCGCCGACTATGAAGACCAGTACAAGGCAGACGCCGTGTTTATCGACTTCGGCTATGGCACCGGGCTGAAATCCATTGGCGATGGGTGGGGACGCAGCTGGGTGCTTGTGCCGTTCGGCGGTGGCTCAACCGATCCGCAGATGGCTAACAAGCGCGGCGAGATGTACAACAACGCGAAGACCTGGCTGAAAATGGGTGGGGCGCTGGATGAGCGCGAGACGGCAGAGGATTTATCGGCGGCTGAGTACCGGGTGCGCGTGGACGGGCGCATAGTGCTGGAGGAAAAAGGGCTGATTAAAGACCGGATCGGGCGCTCGCCTGGTTGCGGTGATGCCTTCGTACTGACGTTTGCTTTTCCTGTGACCAAGCGCGTGCAACATCCAGGTCAGCAGCAGGGCCGCACGCTGTCAGAGTACGACCCGTATGCATGAGGACTTATTTATTGCGCATGATGCGCTCTCTCACTTCCGCATAAATAAATATGGATATCATTGCCACATCAGCGAATATCGTAAGTGGCTGCGGTTTTAACCATCCAACTGCCATTGATATCAGGGATACGATGCTAAGGACAAATGCAAATCTGATAAGGTTTTCTTTCATTTCTTTAGAGACTAATAGAGGTTTCAGCCATCGTAATAACATAGCAGATTTATGTAAAGAAAAGCCCGCTCATCGGCGGGCTGATTGTGACATGTCACGGCGTTACATCAAATCTGTCCACTCAACCCACTTACCCGTCCTGCGCTTAACTTCTTCACGCTTGAGAAAAAGCAATTCTCTGCAACGCTCGCAGCCGTCAAATTCGTCTGAATTTTTCTTGAAGCGTGCGCCGCGGCGGTATGTATATGTACCGCAAACACAACGAGCGACGTATCTTGCTCCAGCTTTACCACCGCCCTGATGTTCAGCAAGGCCAATGATCGTTAACCGTCCGCGCTTTCGCCCGATCATTGATTCTACTTCACGTCGGTGCTGTGGGTTTTTGATGTTATGAACTGGAAATGCCGGAAGCGGAAGCTCACTATCTCCAGTCTGAATGACTTTGTTTGGTGTCCAGTCTACGCCTTTGCCCACTACCCTTGCAGCCACCCGATCAACAGGCAGCCTTTTCATGTCGAACAGGTCTTTGCTCATTATTTTCACCTTAAAAAAATGCCCGGCGAACCGGGCGAATAATCAACGGGAGGTGCCTTCCGTGGCAGTGGGTTTACAGCACAACGTCATCGCAATGGCGCTCTGATGTAAAAAGGGCGGTGGTCAGTAAGGACTATCACAACTGCCACCGCCAAGACTTCACAGCTACCGAGTTATCACGGTCCTGAGGCGTGATTGGGTTGTGCCAGAGAGTTCGCCAACTCTCTTATTACGCAATTCATGATTGAAAGAGGCCGTAGGGTCATGAGCCGCGGCGTTTCTTCTCACTGCATGCGTAAAATGTCATCGCAGCCTGATGGTAATTTCTGGTGGTGAGCCTCCACTACCGGGCCGCTTTGCATTAACACAACAGTAAGAGCACTGGCAGGCCGCCTCCCTACATCTTTACGGTTCGGGTTTCCTGCATATAACGTCACGGTCTTCGGCGAAATTTCCGTGGTCAACACTCTTACTGTTGCGAGTTGTGGTGGTGGTGCCTCCACCTGCCGGATCGGCTGAGTCCGGCGACGTTACACTATCAAGAGCGCATTCATTTAAAAGTTGAATGGTTTAGCCTCGTCACGTGCGCATAGCCGCAATTGCCACAACGGAAAGAGCACTGAACCTATGGCTGGTGGGTTTCTCACTGGCTGATCAATTCCAGCGCGCCTTGCGGCCTCATCAGTCAAGCGGAATCGAACCGCTCAATGCTCTTACCTGTTGTGCCCTCGTCTCTTCCGAGGTGTCACACCGTACTGCCGCGATGGTGAGTCGCCCTATGGTTGTCATGCAAACCTGGCTTGCACATTCCGGCTACCCGGTCAGGGATGTAGCATAAGGGAACCTGACCGGACCGCTGCGGCGCATGTGCCATACACCGTAAAGCCTCACTTCACCGGCGCGCTTCCCCGTTTGCATTAACGACAAGACTCAAGAGTCATGTTACGAAGTGCGCCGATCACACCGTTTTACGCCAACAAGTGTTACCTAGAAGGTAATAATTTACAGAGAATATGTCAACTCCCTACGTGAAATAATTCTTATGTGGTTAAATAGGTAATAATTTAATCATGTTTGGAGTATCGCCATGTGCATGGGTAGCTCGCCGTCAGTGCCGTCAGCACCAGAAGTTCAGGCCGCGCCGCAGGAACAGGACGCAGCCGTTATTGATGCGCGCGATGAAGAAACTCGCCGCCGCCGGGCTGCTGCCGGGCGCAACTCTACGCTGCTGACTGGTGCGCAGGGCGACACCAACGCAGCCAATACCAGCGGCAAAACGCTTCTCGGTCAGTAAGGGCGGATCATGACGACGGAAACCACCAAAGAGCGCTTGATGAAACAGTTTGCACAACTGGATTCAGACCGCTCGTCTTTCGAACCGCACTGGCGGGATCTGTCTGATTTCATCAACCCGCGCGGCAGCCGCTTCCTGGCTTCTGATGTGAACCGCAACGAGCGCCGCAATACCAAAATTGTCGACCCGTCGGCAACGATGGCTAACCGCACCCTGGCCAGCGGCATGATGTCCGGCATCACCTCACCGGCGCGCCCATGGTTCAAGCTGGCAACGCCGGATCCGGAAATGATGGACTACGGCCCGGTGAAGGTCTGGCTGGAAACCGTGCAGAAGCGCATGAATGACATGTTCAATAAGTCGAACCTGTACCAGTCACTGCCGCTGCTGTACTCCAGCCTCGGCACATACAGCACCGGCGCGATGGCTGTACTGGAAGACGACGAAGACATTATCCGCACGCAGATGTTTCCGATTGGCAGTTACCACCTAGCTAACAGCCCACGTGGAAGCGTCGACACCTGTTTCCGCAAATTCTCCATGACCGTGCGCCAGCTGGTGATGGAGTTCGGCATTGATAAGGTCAGCACCTCCGTTAAAGGCATGTGGGAATCCGGCATGTACGAGAAGTGGATCGAGGTGATGCACGCCGTCTACCCGAACACTAACCGCGATACCGGAAAGCTGGATGCGAAGAATAAGCCGTACAAATCGGTTTACTTCGAGGTGGGCGGCGACAACGACAAGTTGCTGCGTGAATCCGGTTACGACGAATTCCCGATCATGGCCCCGCGCTGGGAAGTGAACGGCGAAGATGTCTACGGCTCATCCTGCCCTGGCATGATTGCCCTCGGTCAGGTTAAAGCCCTGCAACTGGAACAGCGCCGCAAGTCGCAGATGATCGACAAGCAGACTAACCCGCCGATGGTTGGCCCGTCCTCACTCAAAAACCAGCGCGTTTCCCTGCTGCCAGGCGACATCACCTACATCGACCAGATGACCGGTCAGGACGGATTCAAGCCTGCCTACCTGGTCAACCCGGACATGAACGGCCTGCTGGCTGACATTCAGGACACGCGCCAGATCATCGACCGCGCCTACTTTGTCGACCTGTTCATGATGCTCCAGAACATTAATACCCGCTCTATGTCGGTGGAAGCGGTGATCGAGATGAAGGAAGAAAAACTCCTGATGCTCGGCCCGGTACTGGAGCGCCTGAACGATGAGGCCCTGAATCCGCTGATCGACCGCGCATTCGCCATGATGGTGCGCAAGAACATGCTGCCGCCCGCGCCGGACGTTATGCAGGGTATGCCGCTGCGCGTGGAATACATTTCGGTTATGGCGCAGGCGCAGAAATCCATCGGCCTGTCCTCCCTTTCTCAGTCGGTTGGCTTCATCGGTCAACTGGCGCAGTTCAAACCAGAAGCGCTCGACAAGCTCAACGTGGATCAGGCCATCGACTCATTCGCTGAAATGTCCGGCGTATCCGCGACCGTCGTACTGCCGCAGGAGCAGGTCGATCAGATCCGCAAAGACCGCGCTCAGCAGCAGCAACAGCAGCAGGCAATGCAGATGGGCATGGCGGCAGCGCAGGGCGCTAAAACGCTCAGCGAGGCGCAGACCTCAGAGCCTAGCGCTCTGACGGCCCTCACCAAAGCAGCGGGAGGCGCGCAGCAATGACCGACGCATGGGATGACGAACAGCCAACAGCGGATCAGCAGAAGCGCCAGCGCGAGCTGGCAGAGCGTGACGCCGAGGACATTCGCCAGGTCATGAGCACTGAGTCAGGTCGCAGGGTCATCTGGTCTGTGCTTGAGCAGGGAAAAGTTTTTGCTTCCACGTTCGCCGTGGATCCGTGCGTAACAGCATTCAACGAGGGGCAACGCAATCTGGCACTGGCTTTGTTCAGCCGCGTCATGACCGCCTGCCCGGAACAGTATCTGAAGATGGCCGACGAAGCCAAAAACAGGAGTGAGCAATGAATTTATTTGATCGTCTGCTAAATCGCCGCCTCTGCAATGAGCAGTCCACGGAGGGCGGTCAGGCCGATACAGCGGCCACCGGCACCACCGAAACCACCCAGGATGCAGGTGCGACTGATCAGCAACAGGCTCAGCAGCAAACTCAGGCTCAGGAGGAAACCCAGAGCACTGAGACGCAGAAAACCGAAGCTGAAATTGCTGCTGAAAAAGAAGCAGCTGAGAAGGCTGAAAAAGACAAAAAGACCGAAGGCGCGCCTGAAAAGTACGAATTCAAGCCAGCCGAAGGTCAGGAACTGGACAGCGCCGCGCTGGAGCAGTTCGAGCCTATCGCGCGTGAGCTGAACCTCAGCAACGAGCAGGCGCAGAAGATGGTCGACCTATACGGCACCAAGATCCTCCCGATGGTGCAGCAGCAACAGGCGGAAGCCTGGCAGAAGACCACTGAGCAATGGGCTGCCGATGTTAAGGCCGACAAAGAGATCGGCGGTGCCAATCTGACCAGCAACATCAGTGTGGCCCAGCGAGCGCTCGATACGTTCGGTTCGCCTGAACTCAAAGAATATTTAACCGCCTCAGGCCTGGGTAATCACCCGGAACTGGTTAAGGCGTTCGTGAAAGTCGGTAAGGCCATGTCAGAAGACGGCATGGTCACCGGGAAAGAAGCCGGTCAGCGTTCTGCTGCCGAAGTGCTTTATGGCAACTAAGAGAGGAAACAACCATGGCTGTTAAAGGCTTAACTGCGCTGACGCTGGCTGACTGGGGTAAGCGCGTAGATCCAGACGGGAAGGTCGATAAGATTATCGAACTGCTCGGCCAGACCAACCCGATTCTGGACGATATGCCGTTTGTGGAAAGTAACTCACCGACGGGACATCGTACGACCATCCGCACCGGCCTGCCGGATGCTTACTGGCGCATGATTAACTCCGGCGTGCCGAAAGGCAAATCAACCACGGTACAGATCACCGATACCATGGGCATGCTCGAAACCTACGCCGAGATTGATAAATCGCTGGCCGATCTCAACGGTAACACCAGTGAATTCCGCATGTCGGAAGACCGCGCCTTCCTGCAAGGCATGAACCAGCGTATGGCTCAAACGCTGTTCTACGGTGACACCAGCGTCAACCCGCAGCAGTTTATGGGGCTGGCGCCGCGCTACTCCAGCAAATCCGCCGGTAACGGTCAGAACATTATCGACGCTGGCGGCACTGGCACCGATAACACCTCGATCTGGCTGGTGGTATGGGGTGAGAACACCGTGCACGGCATCTTCCCGAAAGGCCAGAAAGCCGGGCTTCAGATGGAAAACAAAGGTCAGCAGACGCTGCAAGATGCTAACGGCAACCCTTATGAAGGCTACCGTACCCATTACAAGTGGGACGCTGGCCTGACTCTGCGTGACTGGCGCTATGTCGTTCGCATCGCAAACGTCGATGTGAGCGATCTGAGTAATCCAAACTCGGCAGCTAACATCGTGAAACTGATGATTTCCGCTCTGCATCGCATCCCGAACCGTGGCATGGGCAAACCGGTCTTCTACATGAACCGCACGATTGCCCAGGCGCTGGACACCCAGTCTCTGGATAAAGCCTCTCTGGCGCTGAGCGTCAAAGAGACTGAAGGCCAGTTCTGGACCAGCTTCCGTGGTGTGCCGATCCGTGAAACTGACGCGATTCTGGAAACCGAATCCCGCGTTGTGTAACGCCTGTTATTAACCAATGGGCCGAAAGGCCCATGTATGGAGAAAGAAAGATGATCCTCGACAAACTGTTGATGTTCTCCGAGAAGCAGGCGGTTACAGCTACTGCTGCCTCGACTGATGTAATTGACCTGGGACCGATTGACGGCACTGTCCGCGACATCGGCGTAGGCGAGCCGCTGGAATGGATCGTGAACGCTGATACCACAGCCACCGCCGCAGGTGCCGCAACGGTCAACGTCAACCTGCAAACCAGCCCGGATAACTCCACCTGGACGACCATTGCAAGCTCTGGCGATCTGGCGCTGGCTGCGCTGACTGCCGGTAAGCGTATCGTCTCGCAGAAAGTGCCCCAGGGCGTTCAGCGTTATCTGCGCCTGAACTATACGGTCAGCACTGGCCCGCTCACCGCCGGTTCTTTCACCTCCGGCATCCTCCTGGATGTGGATGGTAACAACCGTTACTACCCAACCCGCTCACGCATCACTGGTTAAGGAGCTGTAAATGTCACAGGAAAAAGCAACCTACCGCATTCTGCGACTTTCTTTTATCGGCAACCAGCTGCTGGAAGAAGGTGCGGAAGTGCAATACGACGGCGAGCCGGGCAGCAACCTTGAGCCGTTGAACGACGCGGCGAAGGCGGCGAAGAAGAAGGCTGATCAGAAGCGCGGTAAATCTGTTGCAGACGATGTTCCCGCGCCGGTGGCGTCAGTGACTAAACCTGCTGATGCTGACGATAATCTGGCTGATCTCCAGCAGCAGTATGAGGAACTGTTCGACAAAAAACCTCATCACGCTGCGACCGCCGATACGCTCCGCGAGAAAATCGCAGATAAGCGGAAAGAACTGGGCATCTGAGCCTCGGGAACTAAACAGGGGGCTTCGGCCCCCTTCTTGTAGGAGCGCATTATGGAACTGGTAAACCTCAAAACCGGCACCGACAGCTATCAGGACGAAGACGGCGTGACTAAAACCCGCGACGATTACCCTTGGGGCCTGTGCATTGAGCTGAACAACGACACGCTGAAAAAACTGAACGCTTCTCCACAGGCGGTTGGCTCAGAAGTGATGATCACCGCGAAGGCCACCATCCGATCTGTGTCGTCGCGTGAAAGCGAGGAAGGCGTTAACCACAATGCCAGCCTTCAGATCACCGACATGGCTATCGGCCCGGTATCCGGTGAGCAGCCGAAATCAGCAGCGCAAACACTGTACGGTGAAGGGGACGAATAATGGCATCCGTCATCGAGATTTGTAACCGTGCGCTGAGTAACATCGGCAACAGCCGCAGCATCAACAGCCTGACCGAGGCCAGCAAAGAAGCCGGGGAATGCGCTCTGCATTTCTACGCCTGCCGCGATGCAGTGCTGGCCGACGCTGAATGGAACTTTGCGACCAAGCGTCTTGCCCTGGCAGATACCGGCACACCGCCGCCGGACTGGGCGTATGCCTACCAGTACCCGACTGACTGTCTGCGGATCGTTGAAATTATGGTGCCGGGAGTGCGCAACCCGACCGCTGCCATGCGTGTGCAGTATGAGGTTGGATCGAACACCGACGGCACCGGGCGACTGATTTACACGGATCAGCAGGAAGCCTGGCTGCGTTACATCTCTCGCGTGACTGATGTGAACATGTTTGACCCAATCTTTATGGAGGCGCTGGCGTGGCGTCTGGCTGCCGCTATCAACATGGCGATCACCGGTGACGCCAATCTTGGACAGTTCGCCCTGAGCATGTACGGACGCACAATTCTGAGCGCCGGATCGCACAGTATGAACGAGTCGCAGGAGCCGCAGGCACCGGACAGCGAATTCACCGCAGCGAGGTTGTCATAATGGGCTTCAGTTGGATCCAACCCAGCTTTGCCGGTGGTGAGATTGGCCCATCGCTGTACGGGCGCATCGACATGGCGAAGTATTCCGTTGCGCTGCGGAAGTGTGACAATTTTATCGTGCGTCAGTATGGCGGCGTAGAAAACCGGCCCGGTACGCGCTTTGTGGGTAAGGCGAAATTCACCGATCGTAAATGCCGGTTAATCCCGTTTCAGTTTTCTACTGTACAGACCTATGCGCTGGAGTTAGGTCATTATTATCTGAGGGTCATCAAAGACGGTGCGTACGTACTCAACAGCAGCAACGAGATTTACGAGCTGCCGATGCCGTACACCGAAGATGACCTGGCGCGCATCAAATTCACGCAGAGTGCTGATGTCCTGACGCTGGTTCACCCGGCTTATTCCCCGAAAGAGTTGCGCCGCTACGCACATGACAACTGGCAGATCGCCGATGTTGTTACGACCAATGGGCCCTTCGAAGATAACAACGTCAACGAGGGCATAACCGTGTACGCCAGCGCCACCACCGGCACTATTACGCTCACTGCCAGCTCGGCTATTTTTGGTACTGAGCAGGTCGGAAAGTTGTTCTATCTTGAGCAGCCGGCCATTGATGCGGTGCCTGTGTGGGAAACCAGCAAAGACACGGCGATTAACGACATTCGCCGGGCTGACAGCAACTACTACCGCGCCAATACCGCAGGCAAGACCGGCACGCTGCGTCCGTCGCACACTGAAGGCATGGCTTACGATGGCTGGGGCGGCACCGGCGATGATGATACCGGGATCCAGTGGGAGTACCTTCATAGCGGCTTCGGCATCGTACGCATTACTGCGGTCGGTGGCGGCGGAACTACAGCGACGGCCACAGTCATTTCACGCATCCCGGAAAACGTAGTCGGCAGCACAAAGGCCAGCTATAAGTGGGCGCGCTACGCCTGGAACAGTGTTAATGGCTACCCTGGCACCGTTGTCTATTATCAGCAACGACTTTATTTCGCAGCCTCTACGGCGTACCCGCAAACTATCTGGGCCAGCCGGGTAGGTGACTACAAAGACTTTGGAAAGAATAACCCGACTCAGGACGATGACCGGATTATCTACACCTATGCCGGGCGGCAGGTTAATGAGATCCGCCACCTTATCGACGTCGGTTCGCTGGTGGTTCTCACCTCCGGCGGCGAATTTGTTGTGACCGGTGACCAAAATAAGGTGCTCACTCCGAGCGCGTTCTCTCTCAGCTCTCAGGGTTCAAACGGATCCAGCAACGTGCCGCCAATCGCCGTTGCCAACATTGCACTGTTCGTGCAGGAGAAAGGCAGCGTGATCCGCGATCTGGCCTACTCGTTTGATGTCGACGGGTTCCAGGGAAACGACCTGACCATTCTCGCAAATCACCTTTTCCAGAAGCGCCGTATTGTCGACTGGTGTTTCTGCATCGTCCCGTACTCAACGGCATTCTGCATTCGCGATGACGGCAAGCTGCTGTGCATGACCTATCTGCGCGATCAGCAGGTTTTCGCCTGGGCGCCGCAGTCCAGTAGCGGCAAATACGAAAGCACCTGCTCTATCAGCGAGGGAAATGAGGACGCGGTGTATTTTGTCGTTAACCGGACAGTCGGTGGGCAGACGGTTCGCTATATCGAGCGCCTTGCCAGTCGCCTGTTTACTGACGATCAGGATGCCTTCTTTGTCGATTCCGGCCTGAGTTATGACGGCAGGAATCAGAGTGCAGCACGCGCGGTAACTATTACGGGCGGCAGTGGCAGCTGGAGCTATCAGCAGCAGTACACGCTAACCATCACTGGCGGTGCCTACTTCACCAGTGGCGATGTCGGTGCACAGATACAACTGCCATACCCCGGTACGGATCCAGATACACGTGAGGCTGTTGCGATGGAGCTGCGTTGCGACATCACGGCGGTAAACAGCGGCACAGCCGTTGTGGTGTCAGTTAATCGCGATGTTCCCCCAGTCCTCCGCAATGCTGCAACAACCAACTGGCAGATGGCGCGCCAGACGTTTGCTGGCTTGTCTCATCTTGAAGGCCAGACTGTCAACATCTTGTCAGATGGCAACGTTGAGCCTCAGAAAGTGGTATCTGCCGGCGCTGTTACGCTCGAATCGCCTGGCGCTGTAGTCCACATCGGCCTGCCGATAACCGCCGAGTTTGAGACGCTGGACATCAACATTAACGGGCAGGAAACGCTGCTTGATAAAAAGCAGCTCATCCCATCAGTAACGCTCGTTGTAAACGCCAGCCGCGGCATCTTTGCCACGACGCCGGGCGGTAAATGGTACGAATACCCTCAGCGCGAATTTGAGTTTTACGACGATCCGGTAAACGACGCCACCGGCAAAGTAGAGGTGAAACTCGACAGCAACTGGGACACAAACGGTCGAGTAAAAATAAGACAGACTGACCCGCTGCCGCTTTCTGTGCTGGCGGTGATCCCGCGACTGACGGTGGGAGGTAAATGATGGTCAAAATTGAGGTTATCCCGGCCACCACTGACCATATCGAGGCGCTGATCCCAATGGTCAGGCAGGCTGATCTGGATGAATTCGCGGCCATAAACGGATGGGATGCGCGCCGGGTGCTGGAGACTGGCCTGCGCACGTCCACGTTTACCGTTGCAGGGCTGGCAGACGGGCGCGTAGTCACCGTGTTTGGCGTTGCTCCTGCCTCCATGTTGGGCGGCGCTGGCATACCCTGGCTGGTGGCGACTGATGAGCTGGAAAAACACCAGTTTGCCTTCCTCCGCAGGTGCCGGAACGGCGTCAATGCAATGCTGGACGTTTACCCTTATCTTGAAAACTACGTTGACGAGCGCAACCACGTCGCCAAGGCGTGGCTGCACTGGCTTGGTTTTACGATTGAGAAGGCCGCGCCGATTGGCATCGCTGGCCTGAATTTTCACCGCTTCCATCAGGAGAGAAAATAATGTGCGGACCAGTAGCGGTAGGCGTGGCAGTGCTTGCGGCATCTGCCATGCAGGCTTATAGCCAGCATCAGCAGGGCAAGTATCAGTCTGCGGTTGCTGAGCAGAATGCGGACATTGCCGAAGGGCAGGCACAGGATGCTGTTAACCGCGGGAACATCGCCGCGGATCAGCGCCGTCGTGAGATGCGCCAAAGAGCTGGCTCAGCAAATGCAGCGATGGGCGCAGCCGGTACTGATCTCAGCAGCGGATCGGCGCTGGACGTATTCAGTGATAACGCGATGTTTGGTGAGCTGGATGCGCTGACAACCGTGAATAATGCGCAGCGCGAGGCTTACGGCTATCAGGTGCAGGGCGTGAACGCCACAGCACAGGGACGCGCCGCTAAGAGTGCGGCAAACGCGGCGGTTACGCAGACCCTGCTCACTGCGCCCCTGAAAGCATACGGCGCTTACCAGATGGGCGGCGGTACGTGGAATCCGTTCACGCAGAGCGCAGCGCCAATTTCTGCCGCAGTCGGCACACCAACCGGTCGATAAAAGGAGCAGATCATGCCAGTTGTACCAACCACCACCGGGCGTCAGGTAGAAAGCCGCGGCGTTCAGACAGGCGGATTCACTGCATTCAACATGCCGCAGACAGGTGAAGTTATCGCCGACGCTACCAGCCAGTACGCTGGCGCATTTGCGGAAGCCAAACAGCGTGCAAACGTGGCACTTACCCAGGAAGCCTCACTGCAACTAAATGCCGTCGGCAATGACCTGCTGAATAACCCTGATTCCGGCTTCACGAATCTCCAGGGTAAAAACGCGATCGGAAAAGGTAAGGAGTACGTGCAGCAATTTGATTCACAGATACAGAGTATTGCCGCAAACCTGCCTGATGAGCAGTCGCGTAATGCATTCCTCCAGCAGGCGCAGCAGCAGCGGATCCAGTTTGAAACAACCGCAGGACGCCATGAGGTTGGTCAGGTTCGTCAGTACGAGGCCGGGATGCAGGAAGGTACACTGCGCGCGCTGGCGCAGCAGGCGCTATCGCCTGGCATGTTCGCACCGGCGCTGATGAATGCACGTGATTCCATCATTGCCTACGGGAAAGCCCACGGGCAGAGCGATGAAGAAATTGAGTCGAATTTCGTGCAGTGGCGGGAGCAGGCAGCCAACCGCGCCAGCGAAGCATGGTACACGCCGACCTATCAGCAGATGATGGGGCCGGAAGGCAAGATCGAAGTTACGGACACGCCAAGTGAATCTCAGCTCTTTTCAGCCATGATCTGGCAGGAGTCTGGCGGCAACCAGTACGGCAAAGACGGTACGCCGCTGGTATCGCCTAAGGGTGCCGTGGGCGTGGCGCAGGTGATGGAAGATACCGGGCCGGAAGCCGCCAGGCTGGCTGGTGTTCCGTGGGACCGCGATAAGTGGCTGAATGACCCGCGCTATAACGCGAAACTGGGCCAGGCATACTTCAGCGCGCAGATGAAGAAATACGACAATAACCCGGTGCTGGCGGTGGCGGCGTATAACGCCGGGCCGGGCGCGGTCGATGGATGGATCAAACAATTGGGCGACCCGCGCACCGGCGCTGTCAGCAATGAGCAGTTTGCCGCGGCGATCCCCTACGATGAAACCCGAAACTATGTGGCGAAAGTCACCGGCAGCGCGCCAGCGATCCCCGGTACGGCCACAATGGAAAACCTCATCAGTCAGCCTTTCTGGAACGCGATGAGTCCGCAGAACAAATCAGCGATGATGAGCAAGGTCGCAGGCATGTACGACATGCAGGCCGCCGCGGGGCGCGTATCATTGCAGAGCCGCATGCAGGATGACATGGCGAAGCTGGAGGCAGGCCAGCCGGTAAATCCGATCTCAGAGCGGGAATGGCTGGCGGTGATGCCGTTGCAGGCCAGCCCGGCGGAACGCATTCAGATGCGCGAGTCCTTCCAGCAGTACCAGCAGGCGATGACGCTGCAACCGGTTTATCAAACCATCGTGCAGGGTTCCGCTCAGCAGGGTATCGCAGCTGTCCAGTCGATGGCGCCACAGGAAGATGATCCGGACTTCAAATTTAAGCAGAGCCTGTATGCGACTGCACAGGCCAAGCTGAATCAGGTGATGAAGGCGCGTGAGTCTGATCCGGGCACGTGGCTGCAAGCCAACTCACCGGTGGTGAAAAACGCCTTTGAGCAGTACCAGAACAATCAGGCGTCCGGTGAATATCTGGTTTCTCGCCTGCAAGCCGAGAAGGACCGCCTGGGCATCAACAGCAAGAAGGTGCTGCCTGACTCCATGGTCAACAGCCTGATTTCGCAGATCGACAACAATCAGGAATCAAGCGTGACCGCCATTCAGTCGGTGGCACAGTCGTTCGGCAAATACTCCGATCAGGTTATGCAGCAGGTGCAGAAAAGCGCTTATCCAGCGCTTCAGGTCATTATGGCGACCAATAACCCACGCGCAGCCAACGCGCTCTGGCAAAACCGCAGCGTTAAAACCTCTGATCTGCGCGGCAGCTTTGAGAAGACAGACGCCGACAGCGCCGACTCATCCTGGAATGACCAGGCCAAAGACTTTGCAGGGACGATGGTTGTTCAACCTGGTGGGGCCGCTGTTTGGAATAACTTCAACGAGCAGGGTAAACGCCTGACTTACACCTATATGCAGCGCGGTATGTCGCCGGGCGACGCCGCAAAGCAGGCCTATCAGGACGTTCTCGGCGAGCAGTATCAGACCAATGGCACCTGGCGCATGCCTAACAACGCAGGGCATGATATTCGCGATGTTAACGACGGCGCTAACGAGTACCTGAAAAAACTGTCAGCCGATCAGATCATGCCGCTTATCGGCGATGCCCGTCTGCCGGATGAGGTTAACCGCGAGCAGAGCATTTCCCGCATTCGTGATAACGCTCAGTGGGTGACCAACAGCGACGAAACAGGCCTGACACTGATGATGAACGGTCTGCTGATCAACAACGCTCAGGGGCAGCCGATTACCGTGCCGTTTGCTGACCTGGCGAAACTGGGCGCTGGCAACCGCACCACGTGGAACAGCCTCACCAAATTCGTGCAGACGCCGGTTAAATACACACCGGGCCAGTCGAAGAACTACACGGTGGAAAGCCAGCGCGACAACCTGATCAACATTATCCAGAACGGCCAGCAGACGGGACGATAAGATGCCAATTTATACAGATGACCCGGGGCAGGGTATAAACCAGCCGTTGTCGAATGCCCCGGCAGGCTTGGGGGAATCGCTGCTTTCTTCCCTGAAAGAGGGCTTTAAAGAGGGGCCGGTAGTATCCGGCTATCGGTTCTCACAGGCTGAACAACTGGCGAACGATCCAAACTCGACTATTGTCGCCAAATCTGATGCAGATGCTCGCCTGAAAGAGTACGGCGTGAAAAGCATTAACGTGCCGGAAAGTGGCGTCACACAGTCATATCTCGATCATGTGATCAGCGAGCGCCGGGAATCGCTGGCGAAGCAGCAGATCGCCATGTCTGCCCCGTCTGGATGGGTAGCCACTCCGCTTAACTTTGCCGCTAACCTTGCTGGCTCCATGGCAGATCCGGGCAACGTGGCGCTGGCGCTGGTCCCGTTCGGTGGAGAGGCGAAGGCGGCGACAATGCTCGGGCGTTTCGGCGAGCGTCTGGCTACCGGCGCGCGACTTGGCGCTGGCCAGGCCATTGCCACCGTACCGCTGACGGCACAGGCAGCAGCGGCAGAAGGCGATGATTTCACCTACGGTAATGCGCTGGAGAGCACTTTCTTTAACACCCTGGCTGGTGGGCTTATGCACGCTGGCGGCGGGCTGATCTCTGATGTTGTACGCTCCCGCAGGGCTGGCACAACTGAAAATCCTGCGACCTCGCCAGACGTTCAGCCCGTCGCTGACGCTCAGCCAACGCCGGTAGTCACGCCTGACAACATCCCGGTGGGCGTCAATATTCCTGAGGCCGGTACTAACGCCGATCTGTCAGCGGCAATCGCGCGGGATGCGGAGGCCTACGCCTACAGCCGAGCCTATGATGATTTCGTGCCGGAATATCTGTCCCGGCAGCAGGAGCTACAGGCCGGGCGCGTCGACAAAGTTGCTGATCTGCGTACTGAAATGGCGGCCAACAACCGGCAAAGTGAAGCGCTTGACGCTACGCTGGCGCAGCGCACCACGGAGTATCAGGCGCAGCGCATGAACTTTAAAGCGGCGCGTGCCAGGGCACAGCGTGATATTCAGGGAGAGAAAGACACCATCGCCGCGCGTAATCAGGAAATTAACCAGACGCTTGAGCGCAACGCCGCCGCAGAACAGGCGCGCGGCAGAGAGTCGCAACTGTCACGAAAAGAGATCCCGGAAGACCTGGCCCCCTTAATCGACCAGCGCGCACAGCAGATCCGCGAAAGTATGCAGATGTCACCGGTCGCTGGCGCCGTGCGTACAGCGTCGGCAGCGGTGCGGGAGGCAGACTGGAGCGTAAACCAGCAGGCATACCGCGGCGCACTGGCGCACATGATGGAAGGCCGCTCGCCGGACATTGAGCCATTTTATGATCTGCACAAACCAGCGCTACGTGAGCGTGCTATTCAGCGTATCCAGAATCCTGTGCGACAGGCCGATGAAGGTTCCCGCGCCGTCAGTGAAAGTGCCGATCGTGTGTGGCAGGATACGCAGAAGGCTGACCACGAAATGACAGCGGCCACTGCCGATCTGGAAAATGAATTCAATATCAGTGACGCGCTGCTGAATGACATTGCCACAGATAACCCTGATCTGGCTGCGTCGATGCGCGAGAACATTGCTGCTATCCGTGCAGAGGCAAGCGACGACTCTATCGGCAAAGCGTATCGCGCTTTCGCCGCCTGTATGATTAACCGGGGGCTGTAATGGCTAACGAATTTCTGACGCAATGCGAAATGACCGTCAATACGGCTGCCGGGCGCAAGCTGTCTGAGGACGAAATGGAATCGCTGGTGCGTGACATGAACGACACCACCAACCGGATCCTGGCTGGCAATGAAGCCCTGACACTGGAAGAAGCGGCGATGCGCGCCGCGCAGGAGCTTGGCAACCGCGAGCAACTGGCGAAAGTAATCGAGGCACGCAATAAATCTATCAACACGCGCATTGCTGCTCAACGCTTGGGCGAACTTCGCCGGACGTGGAAAGACCGGCCTGACATTGGTCTGGAAGCAATTCTGGTGGGCCGTAATGACGCGCGAACAGGCTCCCGCCGTTCGGTATCGTCTGAGGTTGCCCAGCTGCGCGGGAAGTATCACGCCGGTATCAACTACGATTTCGACCAGGCCGGTCTGGTTAAATTTATTGCCAGCGGCAGCAACGACCGGGAGATCGCTGACGCCATGTGGCGTATCGGTCGCGGACAGAAAACGGACGGCATGACGCCGCAATCTGTCAGCGCTGCGAAGATCATCATGAAGTGGCAGGAAACAGCGCGCGTTGACGAAAACCGCGCTGGCGCATGGATCGGCAAGATGCCCGGCTATATCGTCCGGCAGTCGCATGACATCCTTAAAATACGCGCCGCCGGGTATGAGTCCTGGCGCAATGCCATTCTTCCGCGTCTGGATGATGTCACCTTTGACGGGATCACCGACCGCGAAGGGTTCCTGCGTGGTGTTTATGACGGCCTGGCCTCCGGTGTGCACCTGACATCTGAGAAGCCTGACTGGATGAATGGCTTCAAGGGATCGGCGAACGCGGCGAAGCGCGCCAGCCAGGAGCGCGTGCTGCACTTCAAAGACGGTGTGAACTGGCACGAATACAATGAGCAATTCGGGACCGGAAGCCTGCGAGAGGCAGTATTCGGTGGCCTGAACAGCGCGGCGCGCACGACGGGCATGATGCGCGTGCTGGGCACCAACCCACAGAACATGTTCAAGTACCTGACAGACACCATCGCAAAAGACGTGAGCAAGCAGAGCAACCCGGCGGCGCTGGCAGACTTCATGACCAAAGTGCGCCGACTGAATCGCACGGTGATGCCTCAGGTTGATGGATCGCTCAACATCCCAGGAAGTGTTGGCTGGGCCAATGCCTCCGCCAACGTGCGCGGCTGGCTGCGAATGAGTCAGCTTGGCGGCGCGGTTATTTCGTCTTTTAACGACGTGCCGATCTCGGCGACAGAAATGCGGTATCAGGGCCAGAACTTTATGCAGGCCTTGACAGGCGCTATGAAGGGTCGCTTCTCCCGCTATACCAGTGATGAGCAGAAGGAGATCCTGTCATCCATCGGCGTTTACTCAGATACGATGACACAGGAGATCATCCGGCGCATGTCTGGTGACGACAGCATGAGCGGGAAGATGGGCCGCGCGCAGCAGCTTTTCTTCAAATACAACCTCATGAACTTCTGGACAGAATCCGGGCGTAACAGCAACGCCATGATGATCACCAACTGGCTGGCGAAGAACGCCGATCAGCAGTTCTCTGCACTTCCGGAGGACCTGCGGCGCGTGCTGGACCTGCACGGTATTGGTGACGCCGAGTGGAACATTTACCGCAGCATGGATATGGCAGACAGCGAAGGCCGTAAATTCATGACGACCAGCGGCATCCGTGCAGTGCCGGATGAGGTGATCGGCGACTATGTAACGTCGAAAGGCCTGAAGGTCACCGAGCGCTCTATTGCCGACGCAAGAGAGACGCTGGAGAGCCAGCTGCGCGGGTACATTCTGGACAGACTGAACATCGCCATGTCAGAGCCTGGCGACCGGACACAGGCCTTTATGAAGATGGGCACCGTGCCGGGAACCGTGGCAGGGGAGGCTGTGCGCTTCGCAGGGCAGTATAAATCTTTCACCGCCAGCTTTATGCAGAACGTGCTGGGCCGCGAGGTGTTCGGACGCGGCTACACTCCCGCCGGGCTGGGTGAGTCGAAAACCGTATCACTGACCAATGCGCTGATGAACAATGGCAAAGGTGCTTTCCTCGGTGCTGCAAATCTTTTCGTATGGGCAACGATGTTCGGCTATATCTCCATGCAGTCGAAGCTCATGCTGAAAGGCCAGACGCCACGCCCGGCGGATGCAAAAACATTTCTGGCTGCTGCGGCGCAGGGTGGCGGCCTGGGTATCCTGGGCGACTTCATGTTCGGCGAAGTTAGCCGCATGGGAGCCGGCCCGGTTACGTCACTGATGGGGCCAGCAGCATCGAACGCTGACAGCATTATCACTTTGCTCCAACAGACCACTCGCGGCGACGCTGACCTTGGCGACTGGTATCGCACCGCGCTGGATAATACGCCATTCCTTAACGTGTTCTGGCTGCGCACGGCGATGAATGGACTAATCCTTAACCGCATTCAGGACGCTCTTGACCCCGGCTCACTGGAGCGCTACCAGCGCCGCGTGGAGCGTGAGCAGGGCAACGAGTTCCTGATTAAACCGTCTGACTTTATGCTTGGGAAATAACCTGATGGAAAACGTAAAATTCACACTCGTCTATTTGTTTATGGTGTGCTTCTTCCTGGTCCCCGGTACATGGGTTCTTTTCTTTGATAAAACGAGGCTGACCAGCACTGATTTTGTATTGGTGCTTACTTTCTTCCTGGCGGGTGTAGGGCTGTTGTTGATGGGTATTCAGAAGGTATACAGGCTTATTAAGGTCGCTCTCCATTCGTGACATGTCACAAAGGCCGCACTTGCGGCCTTTGTGGTGTGTAGTCCAGTGCAGGGTAACTAAGTTACCTGGTGGGTTATTTTATTTCTTATCTGGTTTGCTTTTTTATCTGCTCTGCGCAGTAGTCCAGATGCGAAGACAAATCTGCAAATGACATTTGTGAACTGGTCACGTAATTGATCAGCGCCACCAGTTCGGCAGATGCGCCGCTGACGTCATAACCATCTTTTTCCAGCTCCCTCAGTAACTCCATCAGGTGCGATTCTTCAATCAGGGATCTGACGCCTCCCGGCGTATGTATTCGTTCAGAAAATCCGGCTTCGAGCGGGTGATGATACTGGCGTTGCATTGCGCATCCTCCGTGCAAAATACTGTATGGATATACATATATCAGATGGCAGGGATTTCCTCCAGAAATATTTAGTTACCCAAGCGGTAATATTTTACACGTAACTATTACCTTTAATTCATAAGTGGGTTATCGGGTTATAGAATGACCAGTTAAGGCTGGCGCGCAGTGCGCTGCTATTACTTGGAGAAAGGCGATGACGGTATCGACCGAAGTTGACCACAATGATTACACAGGGAACGGCGTCACGACCGCCTTTCCGTATACCTTCCGCATCTTTAAGAAAACAGATCTCGTTGTCTCGGTGCTTAACACTGAAGAAGTTCTCACGGTGCTTACCCTTGATACCAATTACACCGTAACAAATGCTGGTGGTTACAACGGTGGTAGCGTGGTTCTGTCTAGCCCGCTACAGAGCGGGTGGAAGATCTCTATTGCCCGCGCTTTGCCGGTCACGCAGGAAACGGACTTACGCAACCAGGGCAAGTTTTTTGCAGATGTACATGAGGACGCATTCGATAAGTTGACGATGTTGATCCAGCAAGTCAGAAGCTGGTTCAGCCTGGCGCTTCGCAAACCGTCCTCTATCGCAAACTGGTACGATGCGCTGGGCAACTATATTCGTAATGTTCACGACCCGCGCGATCCGCAGGATGCAGCCACAAAGGGTTATGTCGATACGCTATCAACCAACAACCAGTCCCGGACTTTACGAACCCCTGAACCTATCCCCGCACTTCCCGCAGCAGAAGCACGCAAAAATAAAATTGTCGGTATGGATAACAATGGCAATCCGATAATGCTGCTACCTCCATCAGGATCAGCTACCGACGTTTTAATCGAGCTTGCAAAGCCAACCGGCGCAGGATTGATCGTGACCACTGATGGCAATAACGTTCAGACGTATGTAAGCGCACAAAAAAAACGAGCAATTTTCATTACCGATCCGCCTTATAATTGCGTGGGTGACTGGAATGGAACAACCGGAACAGATAACTGGGCTGGCATTCAGCAGGCGCTGGATGACCTTCCGTCAGGTGGCACTCTCTTTATCCCTAACGTTCAGAGCGGGGCGTTTGCAATAAGCAAAGCGCTCAGGATCACGAAAGCAGTAACAATTCATGGCGGTGGCAGAGGTATCTTCAGGCAGGATGCATCGCAAATACAACGTGGCATTGTACAGATTACATCTACCGAGAACGTGTTTACTCTGGTGGCCAGCCAGGGGCAGTGGATGTTCGGGCAGTACGGGATACTGGACGTGCACTTCAGAGACATTCAAATTGGCGGCCGTTCATGGGCATCATTGTGTGCCCGCGCGATCGGCGTTGATGCTACTGTAAATGGCGGCGATTTTCATATCCGTGAATGCACATTCTCTGGTGTCATGTTCAAGTATTGCCGCGTTCCTGTTGAATTCGTTGGGATCGCGTATCTGAACTCATTTCATCAGTGCGCCTTTGCGTGTAGTGACAACGGATTTTCGATTAACAAGGGGGCGGCAAGTGATGTCGGCGGGCAAACCCGTTTTACGCTCTGTACGTTTGATGCGATCAAATCAAACTGCGTATCACTCAACCTGGACTCCACAGGCGCTGGGGGTGATTTCTATTTTGCTGGTTGCACCTTCGCAGATGCCCATGGCGGCATAGATGTTAATGAGGAAGCCAGCGTTGTGGTGTATGGCTGTCACTTTGAAAACCTGAAAAAGGGACCTGAATCAACGTCAGGATTTGGGTTGCGCTTCCATATTACTAGCCCTGATAATCCTTCATCACAGGCTATAAAGTCGGTGGTGGATAATATTTTCTTCGATAACGACCGCAGTATTATCATCGATAAATCAACGAGTGCATTTTCTTCCGGTGGGTTTAACTGGCCCATGCGTGTTGACGGAAACGTGTTCCTTGATGCTGTCGCGCTCGAAATCACACAGCCTGCCGGGCATGCTGGGATTGACTCACAGCTATTTGTATGGGGTGCGAGCAATACCGGTCTTGATAGTGGCAAAATGCTCGACAGTCAAATCAGCCCGAATTTTTATGGGTATGATCAACGCCGTCAGCGCATCACCCGCAGGTATAACTTTGGGACAGGTTTGAAAAATAAAGACGTTTTACCGACTGGCATGGTGGTTACTAAGGCCAGAATGTATCTGACTTCAAATGCTACTTCATTCACGCAGTTGCAGTTCGGTGATTCACAAAATAACACCCGGTACATGTCTGTGAACGCGCAATCTCAGGCATTGAACACCTGGGTAAACTGGTCTGAAACCTTGCCTCAAACGGTCATTAATCCGCTGTCGAAATTTTTTGAAGTGTTTGGCACGGCGGGTTTCAATGGCGCTCAGGGTATTTTCGAGATCGAAGGTTACATTCCATAAAAGAGAAGCCGCCCTATGGCGGCTTTTTTATCAACCCTGCTGGCTTAACACTCTACCAGATCCTGAGAAATGACGTGAAATTATGTATCTCGACAACCGTATAAATGGTCTTTCTACGACGTTGTAGAAAATATATGCAGTTGTTATCGTAATGATGAACAACAGTATAAGTCTGGACATTCCCACCCACTGATTATAGATAGGTATGTTTGCGCCGAACTTATCTAAATACATGGTGATGGCAATATGCGTCAGATAAAGCGAGTAAGAAATATCACCGAAAAATGAGAGTACTTTTATTTCTTTTATTTCATTTTTCATTTCATACGCTACAAGCGTTGCTATCAACAGGATGGCCCACATCCCATAGTTGAATGGTCCGTGAGCTGCTTTGTATTGAGCAAAGTAAAAGCAGAATACAAGAGAAGAAGAAATTACAGCAAGCACATTTATTTTTGGGATTGATGATATTACATTCCTTAATTCGTAAACCATCATGCCAAATATAAATTCAATTAGCATAGGGGATGATGCAAATCGCAAGTATGCGGCTAAGGCATCAGGTAGGCCTGCCTGTAGCGGGATAGCATTGTCACCTTCCATGCTGATATTTCCATTAAAGTAGAGCTGAAGACTAAACACAGAAGCAGCAAGTATCGCTGATGCAATCCACGATCTGTATTTGTGACTAATGCTCATCGCAACGAGGAATATTAGATAAAAGTAAATTTCATAGGTCAGAGTCCATGCCTGGCCTATCATATTCCCACCAAAGAATGGGGCCTGCTGGCTGTAATCAGCCTGTATCAGTAGCGCCGATCTCCAGAAGGAAAAATTATCTTCGTGTGAAATAAATAAATAGAATATAGCGAGAGTAATGATAAACAACGGGTAAATCCTGAAGAATCTTTTAACAACATATTTAGTTAACATGTTGTCTTCAATTTTTGCAGTGGAAAGTGCAATAATAAAACCGCTAATCATGAAGAATAGATCTACCCCAAAGGAGCCACTTATGAACATTAAATCACCGAAATTCTTTATCGGATAAATATCATTAAGGTTACCTCTGAAGTGGAAGCCAACAACCAAAATAGCTGCTATGCCCCTAAGGTATTGAATGGAACGCACTTGCTGCATAATTCTACCTAAGTAAGTTAATAATTTTCGTGTTTCGAATTGTAATCTACATGAAAGCTGGTGTCAGTAATGGATGGTATAGACTGACATGTGTAGTTCTTTTTCTCCGTTTCGCTTGATCTCTCTACTTGATAAAACTACTGTATGTATAAACAATGTGCATTTTAGGGAGTGAAGTCATGCCGCGCTACGACGACAAAGTTACCGCCTTCAACAGGTCCATAGCCCGCGAGCCTTCAGGCAGGAAGATCGTCCGGACAAGCGCCTTTGTGCGCAACCTCACCGCGCTTAACCACGACCTGTCACTTGATGAGGCCAACCGCTGGATCAGGCTTAACGCGCGCACGTTCCGCGACGCATCGACGGAAGAAGGCGAGGATAAGCTCTGGTTCCAGTTCAATCCGAACGGGGGGCTTTAGCGTGGGATTCCCTTCACCGGCTGCTGACTGCGTGCAGGCTACCGTAACAGCCGACACTATTTGCGGCCTGACCTCTAACTGCCTGGTGATCCAGACCGATTCCGGCCTCGCAGTAATTGACCGTGGTCTGCCTGCACGTCAGGGCGACGTGCTACTCGCCATCCTTGATGGGCGAAGCTACTTCGGGAAGATCCTCGGGCAGGCATTCATCACACACGACGGCGATGCGATAGAAGGTGAGTGTCTGGACGAGCTTCAGGTGATAGGCGTCGTTACCCATTTTGTTACCGACATGCGCGGCGGCCTGGATGATGACTGCCCTGTGATTTGAAATTAATACCTGTGCGGTAACTTCCGTCGGAGGAATCTTAGGTAAAGTTATCCACAAATGGTTTATTGTGTATCATGTAACCACCAACAAAGGGGGTTCTGATGAACAGTAAACGGTGGTTATCATGTCAGCCACGCTAACGGCAGGGTCAATCAATCAGGGGCTTACGTACAGCGCCTTTGCTGCCGTTGTCGTTGGCGTGCCTCCGGAGGTGGCCTTAGGCTCACTCGCGGGGGCGGTAATTTTTGTTACCTCAGCAGTAGAGTATCCAATCAAGCGCAGGCTTTTGCTGTCACTTCTCAGTTTCATCTGCGGTCTTCTCTTTTATAAGCCTGCCGCATCAATCCTGATCGGCGTTGCCAGCCTTATTCCGACAATCACCGCCAGCTCATTCGAAACCGGGATCGTGTACTCATCCGGCGCTTTCGTCTCGTCAATAGTCGCTGTGCGTATCGGCATATGGCTTTACCGCCGTTCTGATAATCCGGGGAACATGATCCCCAGGGGCAGAGACGATGACCAACCATGAACTTTTATTGCTTCTCAACTCCATCATCTGCGGACTTATCGCGTGCAGGGTTCTCCTGTTCAGGCGCGAAGGCTCGCGTCACCGGTGGTGGGGCGGCTGGCTGGCGTACCTGCTGATCGTGGTCACGGCCAGCGTACCTATCCGAACGTTTTACGGCGATTACGGCTCGGTGGACTGGTCGGACATAATCATTCACGGCGTATTCCTGGCGGCGATCCTGAAGACGCGCGGGAATGTTGTGCAGATTTTTAAAATATCGAGGTCATCATGAGGATTTCAGACAACGGCCTGGCCGTGATAAAGAATTTCGAGAGCTGCAAACTTGAAGCGTACCCTGATCCCGGTACCGGCGGCGCACCGTGGACTATTGGATGGGGCCACACCGGGCGGGAAGTTAAGCCGGGCCTGAAATGGACTCAGCAGCAGGCGGATGAAACGTTGCTTGCTGACCTGGGGCGCTTTGAAGAAGGTGTGTCTTCTCTGGTTTCTGTTGAGCTTAAACAGGGCCAGTTCGACGCGCTGGTGAGCTTCGCTTATAACGTCGGCCTGACCGCTCTGAAAAATAGCACGCTCCTGGAGATGGTGAACAATAAGCGATTTGACCAGGCGCTGGCGCAGTTCGCGCGCTGGAATAAATCTGGCGGCCGCGTCATGAAGGGGCTGATTCGCCGCCGGGCAGCAGAGAGCTGGCTATGGCGTGATGCCTCAGGTAAAGAGGCAATCCGCAAAGGCGTGGCGGCAGCATGATCACCTTCATCAGGGCATGGTGGAAACCGCTGGCGGTAATTCTGGTTATCGCGGCTTTTTCTCTGGCCTGCCGCGTTGCCTGGGTAAGCCACGGTAACGCCCGGTATGACGCTGGGTACGCGAAGGCGCAGGCAGAGCAGGCGGCGGCCGAACAGGCGGCGCTGAAATCCAGAGAGCAGGAGAAGGCCATAAATGAAAGAGAAGCACAGCAGAGGATTGATCAGGCGCGTAACGATGCTCTTGATGCCGCTGATCGCGCTGGCCGGTTGCAGCAGCAAATCATTGCCATCCGAAGGCAGCTCGGGCAGTATAACGACGCTATCGGCGCTGGGCCGTCAGCCGCCGACACCGGCATTCTGCTTACCGACGTGCTCGGCAAATCTCTCGAACGAAACAGGCAACTGGCAGAATACGCTGACCGGGCAGCCGAAGCAGGAAGGGTCTGTGAAAGGCAATACGACTCACTGATGAAGCAGGGCACTATTTCCCGGTGACGGTATCGCTGACGGTACTGGTATTGCGAAGCGTATTTTGTTATTTAAATATCAATGGCTTATATCTCTCATTGATAATCGAGTGGGAATGATTTCGCGTCTGGCAACAGCCTGCACGTAAAAGCAGTAAGATACCTCTAAGCCCGCGTAAAAGCGGGCTTTTTTGTTTTTGTGTCTGGCACTTTCTGGCAGCTGTTAGCAACGGGAAGCACGGTTTTTTCAATGGAATTTTTGATGGTACTCTCTAGTTTCGAATTCAGGTTTGAAAAAGTACCATGTGATAAATTTCGGTTGAGTTATGGTATTTGTTTTTTATAACTCAATTAAAAACAGAGAGTTAAAAAACTTTTCTGAATTTTTTACAACATGGTATTTTTTGATAAAGGAAAACAATAAACCATGTTGACTGACACCAGGCTGCGTCACCTTAAGCCGAAGGAGAAACTCTATAAAGTTAATGACCGTGATGGTCTGTATGTTGCGGTCACTCCGGCTGGAACTATTTCATTTCGTTATAACTATTCAATAAACGGAAGACAGGAGACCGTTACTTTTGGCCGCTATGGTGTTGGAGGGATCACGCTTGCAGAAGCGCGTGAACGGCTCAATGAAGCCAAAAAAATGGTTGCCAGTGGAAGATCGCCTGCGAGGGAAAAAGCCAGAGATAAAGCGCGTATCAAAGATGCGGAGACTTTTGGTGCGTGGGCTGAGAAATGGTTACGCGGTTATCAAATGGCTGAATCGACGCGTGATATGCGGCGTTCGGTATATCAAAGGGAGTTGAAGTCAAAATTTGCCCAGCAGAAACTTAGTGAGATTACACATGAAGACTTACGCGCATTAACCGATAACATTGTCGAGAGAGGGGCACCGGCGACAGCTGTACACGCCAGAGAGATTGTATTGCAAGTCTATCGCTGGGCTATTGAGCGCGGTCAGAAGGTGGAGAATCCAGCTGATCTGGTACGGCCTGCAAGCATAGCGAAATTTGAGCCTCGAGACAGGGCATTGACGCCAATTGAAATTGGTCTGATGTATCGGTACATGGAACGGGTAGGAACGACGCCATCAATCAGAGCAGCGGTTAAACTTTTGCTGTTAACGATGGTACGTAAAAGTGAGCTTACTAACGCAACCTGGAACGAGATCAATTTTAGTGAGGCATTATGGACGATACCAAAGGAGAGGATGAAACGACGTAATCCACATTTGGTTTTTCTTTCCAGACAGGCAATGGATATTATGATTGCTCTCAAAACCTTTGCCGGTAGCTCTGATTTTATCCTTCCTTCGCGGTACGATTCCGATGCGCCAATGAGTAGCGCTACTTTAAACCGGGTTTTGACACTGACGTATCGCCTGGCTCAGAAAGAAGGGGAGTTGTTGCCTAAGTTTGGTCCCCATGACTTACGGCGTACAGCCAGCACCTTGCTACATGAGGCCGGCTACAATACTGACTGGATTGAGAAGAGCCTTGCCCATGAACAAAAAGGGGTACGAGCTGTTTATAACAAGGCTGAATATCGTGAGCAGAGGGCTGAGATGCTACAAGATTGGGCGAATATGATTGATGAATGGACTGTTAAGTAGTTAAGAATCAGTAAGTTAAGTGGATGTGCTTCTTTTATCTACGCTAGGAGAGCAATTTTAGCCGCTAAAATTTACTGAATCTTTACTGGTTTTATCTGGATTGCATAAAAAGGAAAAATAAGAGTGCCTGAGTTGTCTGTAATTATACAATGGATGAATCAATACCCTAAGACCGGCTGGCTATTGCTGTGTATCTATATTGCACTCGGTGTAGTTCGTCACAGAGTAATTAATGCTGAATCTGGAAGTGTATTTCGTGGACTACTCAATCTTAGGAAGCGCCGGCTAGAGCAAATGCTGACACAGCCATATTTGAATAAAAATGCGGTCCGTCTGGCAAAGCGTGAGCTTCGTCAGCGCAGCCTTTATCGGCTCACAGGCTTGTATAATTATCGGCTGCAGGATTTGGCTGTAATGAATCGCCACAGATAATCTAGACACTTCCGAGCCGTTGATAATACTGGTTTTCATATTCTGTCGGT
>ERZ772884.375-NODE-375-length-34329-cov-4.902988_pt1 | contig 34329 bp, 15 predicted proteins | sample MGYA00580574_ERZ772884 | MGnify/ENA primary metagenome ERZ772884 (study PRJEB29015, sample SAMEA2737690) | human gut metagenome | biome: human gut; feature: human-associated habitat; material: faeces | place: China | collected 2012 ... | reverse complement strand
ATCCAATTACCATATAACCACTTGCATCAAAATAATATGTTTGATTTCCAATCACTTCAAAATCATTTGTAGTATAAGTACCATCATAATGTCTATACCACCATCTATTTCCAGATTGAATCCATTTTGAAGTAGACCAAACACCATTCGCATCTACATAATACCCATCTGGTGTAAATGTATTTGTTAGCATCATTCCATCACTTCCTAGATAATAATTTCCAACCCAAGTATTTGTTACCATAGCCCCTGATGCATTAAAGTAATAAAATTTATCATTTATCTTTTGCCATCCAATTACCATATAACCACTTGCATCAAAATAATATGTTTGATTTCCAATCACCTCAAAATCATTTGTCGTATAAGTACCATCATAATGTCTATACCACCATTGACTTCCTGATTGAATCCATTTTGAAGTAGACCATACACCATTCGCATCTACATAATACCCATCTGGTGTAAATGTATTTGTTAGCATTATTCCATCACTTCCAAGATAATAATTACCTACCCAAGCATTTGTAACCATAGCTCCTGATGTAGTAAAGAAATAATAGTTATCTTTGATTTTTTGCCATCCTGTAAGCATATAGCCATTACTATTAAAGTAATATGTGGCATCATTTATTTTTTTAAAGTTCGACTTTATATATGTGCCATCACCAAGTTTATATTTCCAACCCTTAGAATCACTAATCCATTGATTCTCTACATATTTACCATCATGATTAAAATATTTATCACCAATGAATGTATCTTTGACCATCTTACCATCTTCATCAAAGTAATAGTCAACAAAATCAACATTATATAATCCAGTTACTATATTACCATCATATTGTACATAATAAGTATCTCCTTTGTAGTTGACAAACTGATTTGTAACTAGTTTGCCATCATCATCTACATACTTATTATCAACAATTGTGGCCCGAGCCATTTTACCATCTGAATTAAAATATCTGCATACAGAATCAACATATTGCCAACCAGTCTGCATTTCACCCATATTATTAAAATAATAGTAATCATTGTCTATTTTCTTAAAGTCAAAATATTTACCATTCTTAAAATAATACATTTTACCATCAATTGTTTGCCAACCAGTTGCTAATTTACCCTTCAAATAGTAATTATTAAAATCCGAACTCCACCCATCTACTTTTACCTTTATTTTTTTAGATGCAATTAGTTTCTTATCCCAATAATCATCATATAAATTTGCAGTTACTTCACCAACTCCACCATAATCTATATTCTCAGAAGAATTCATTATACGCTCACAATATTGTTGGTCAAAATAAATACAATCAATATCAGAATAGTCAAAATCAATATAACCATAATCATATTCAGATTTTAATGACACTCTTGCTTCGACCTTATCAACACCAGCAGGTACATATACTTCTTCAGGACAATCAAAATCCGTGGCCATTTGTTTAAAGCAAACATCAAGTTTACTAGTAGCTCCATCACGTGTTGTAATTTTAAAAGTATATTCACCAACAGGAACACTCTTTAATATCACTTTATCATCTTGAATTTCATACTTTAACCCATCTGGTCCGTCATACGAAAATTTTAATGGAGAATTCAAAGAGTATGGTTCCCCATAGATATGAAGTTCATTTCTATTGGATGTTAAGATTATATTAATTCTACCATTGTCAGAACCATCAAAAAATTTTTTAGAATCTGTTTCTATATCTATTGTTGGATGATGAGAGGGATAATCATCAACAACTATAAATCTTAAATTTTTATGATTATTGTTAAAATAAATGCTTAATGTACCCTCTCCAGCTTTTAATCCTTTGACAACCCCATTGTCATCAATACTAATAATGTCAGAATCCCAATTTCTAAAAAATGGACTATCTGCATGTTCTACAGGACTTGTCGTAACATCTAACTTATATTTCTCTCCAACTTTAATTGTAAAGTATCCAGCATACCAATCGTCCTTTTTGTCTGATACATTATTTACAACCACATTATTCGAAGCTATTCCTAATGAAACAAAAGGAATATTATGTTCTTTGGCATATTGCTCCACAGAAGAATTTGTATAACCATAAATTGTTAAATTTGTTTGATAATCAAATAAGTTTTTTGATATGCTTTCAACATTATTAGGAAAATAAATTTCTTTTAAATTAAAACAATTTTTAAATGTAGCTCCATCACCATAAAACGCGACCATGTTTGGTAATACTACCGTTTCTAAGTTTGTATCCCCAGCAAACACTCCATAATTAAAAACTGCATATGCATTTTTATTTTTAAACTCAACCTTTTTTAAATTTGTGCATCTGTCAAAAGAATAAGCAATGTATATATACTTATAATTTCCTCCTTCAAATGTCACATTTTCTAAACTTGTACAATTTGAAAAAGCATTCCCACCTATTTCTGAAACAGCATTTGGAATAAACAAACTTTTAATACTTGTACCATAAAACGAATCGTTACCTATTTCTTTTAAAGAAGAAGGAAATTCTAAATCTGTCAAATTATTACAATTATAAAATGCATAATTTCCAATTATTTCTAATGAATTTGGAAATATCACCTTTTTTATGGTTTGATTGTTATAGAAAACATTATCATCAATTTTCTTGACAGAATCAGGGATAGTAACAATTTCATCATTTCCAGTATAAGACACCAAGATACCATTCACAATCTTAAAATCCGAGTCTTTTTCTAGTTCACTATTTGAATCATTAACATTTTTTAATACATTCCCATTTGCATGAACATTAAAACCCATTCCAAAACAACACAAAAAAGACAAACATAACGCAATAAACCTATACATTTTCGCCACCCTTTCATAGTAATGTAAACGCTTTATCTAACCACATTATATTCTTTTATACTAATAATTAAAACAAAAAGATGCATTCGTTTAAGACACACCCAATTTTTAGGTTTAGCATCCTTTAGAAAACTCAGTGCAATCATGACAAGTGGTTCACGTTGTAAAATTTTAATGATACCTGCAATCATTCTATATAGATTACCAGTTTGTGCATGTTGAGCCATAATATCGGCAATTCATACATTTGTAATTTCCTAGAAGAATGAAACTAATCAGTGTAGAACCTACACACCATACCATCTAATATTCTCAATAATAAATGGTACAGTTTTCTACTTCATTATAAATCTAGTCATGCAATTAATCTGTCTGATCAACTACATTTTTTCCTTACAAATTTTATTGTTTCATGCTATATTATAAGTGGAGATAGAAATATCTTCAGTGAACAAGCACTTTAAGCTGAAGACAATAGGAAGTCGTTAAAACATCCTAATCGTGGTCACTATAAGTGATGGGGTGACAACCACCAGTAAAGTTGAAGACAATAGGAAGTCGTTAAAACATCCTAATCATTGTCGTTATAAGCGATGGGCTGGCAGCCAGCAGAAAACTTGTATTAGGATTATGAAGATGTCTTAGGACATCTTTTTTGTTTATGTATGGAAATAAAGTGTGAATTTAATATAAATATCATATATTAATTTTATTGATATTTAATACAAGATTTAACTTTCATTTAAGTATCACATTAGCCTTTTAAATTCATTTTATCTATAGTATAATCAAAGTCGAATAACAAATAATTTTATCCTTTACCATTTAGAAGAAAGAAGATACCCATCTATGTATAAACCTAATGAACGTGATAAAGAAATATTTAGACAAAGAATAATTAAAGGCGCTCAACTCTTTGATAAATATTTGTTACATAAAGAATTTATCATAATCACTATTGACTTTGAGATATACAAAGTCACATTTAAAAAGAAAGAATTTTTACACTTAACAGGATTGACTGTTAATGTTGGTGAAAATTTATTTTACGACCTTTGTAAAAGTAGCAAAATCTCAAAAAACAACATAAACAATTTTCAAAGACATAACAAAAATACTTTGATGACTAAAACAGCAAATATTAACAAACTGATAAAATTTATTTATGCAGACGCCTCTACAAATTTAATTCTTAAAGATTTTATCATGAGTTCGGCTCCAAACAGACCATTTCCATGTGCTATAGAGAATTCTAAAGAAAATATGGTTCTTGCCTTTGCAAAGACAAACAACCTTGGTCTAAAAGCAAAAAGCTTAAGAAAGAAAACAAATAACGAAATATTTGCTTCTTCCCACTTAATACTTGCTATTTTCTTAAAGGAAGAAAACGATGCATTAGCAAACTCGATAGTATATATAAAAAACACGTGCAATTTACTTGAATGTCCTAATATTAATGAATGTGTTTCGATTAAAATATTAAACAAGTTTATAGAGTTAAAATAAGCGTAGCCTAATTAAATCCTTTTTAAATAATGTTTACACTATACAAAAAAACTGGACTCCATCTCAATCTAGTTGAGGTAGGATTCCAGGGTACGCATCTCATGCCTTCATCAAATATACAATCAATATCTAATCTTTAGGTTTAGCATCCTTTAAGAAACTAAGTGCAATCATGACTATGACTATACCTATTGGGAAGGCTGCAATAATACTCACACTTTGTAAGTTGTTCATTGAACTTTGTGCAAACAATAATGCGATTGGAAGAAGGATCAATAGAATACACCACATCAATTGAAGTGTTTTGTGTGGCATTTCATCTTCTTTTAATTCGTGATAGCAATAGCATGATGCCGTTAGTGCAATAGAATCAAAGCTAGTCGCATAGAAGGCAATCATTGTAAATAATACAGCAACCATAACAAGTGGTGCACAAGGAAGTGTTTTAATAATATTTACGATCATGCCATATAAATCACCAGTCTTGGCATATTGTGCCATGAAATCGACAATACCATGCATTTGAAGTCCCATGGAGTAGTTTCCTAGAACAATAAAACTAATTAGTGTAGATCCTACACCAAATACATATCCTCCAAGAATGGTTTGTCTAACGGTTCTTCCTCTTGAAATACTTCCAATGAAGAATGGAGCAGCAACACACCATACCATCCAATATGCCCAATAATAAATAGTCCAATTTTGTGGGAAGCTTGTACTTCGTAATGGATCTGTAAATGTCGATAGTCCAATGAAGTTTTCTACCATCGTTCCAAGTGAATTTAATCCAGTTTCAATAATATAACGGGCTTGTCCACCAAATAATAAGACGAAGGCTAATAAACCAAAGAAGAAGTAGATACAAAGGTTTGCCAAACGACTAATGCCTTTAAAGCCATGTAGTAATGAATATGTATATACAATACATGTAATGATTAGAATTACAATATTAATAGCAGTTCGACTTACAGTTAAGTGGAATAAGTCTTGAATAATTGTTGCCATTAAAGGAGTGGCAACACTAAATGTAGTAGCTGTTCCTGCAAGAAGGGCAAATACGGCTAATAAATCAATGATTCTTCCTGGCCATTTATCTGTATATTTACCAAGTAAGGGTCTACATGCTTCTGAATATTTTTGACGATTTCTTTTTCTTACGTGAAGCATAAAACCAAAGGCTACGGCTAATACTAAATAAAAGCTCCAAGGAATTAAACTCCAGTGAAATAATGGATAGACACCCGCCCATTGTTGAATGCTTCCCATTTCTTTAATATGTGGATCCGATGCATACATCACCCATTCTGAAAAAGAATAGAATAAAATATCGGCTGCAAGACCACAAGTAAACATCATAGAGCCCCACGCAAAGAAAGAATATTTTGGCTTTTCTCCTTTTTCACCTAAGACAATATCGCCATATTTAGAAAAGGCAATGTAAATAGATAATAAGAAGATTCCTAGTCCTATAATCAAATAATAACTTCCAAATGTATCTCCAAAAAAGAAGCGAATTTGACTTAATACTACATTGGATTGTTCTGGAGCTACAAAGAAAACAAAACATAATACTAAAATAAGACATAATGGTAATAGTGTAATCATCCAATCAATTTTATTTTTCATTGTTTGTACCCCCTGTAACTTGAATCCATTTCAATCAATTCATCCAATCCATCAATTTCTACAACATCCGCTTTTTTCATTGGCATAACACCCAATTGATAGTGTTCTGGATGACAAAACATAGCCACATCATCCCAATAGATTTGACGATTTTGTTTCGTATCAAATTCATATTCCAAATCTTGTTTTAATTGTTTTCCATCTTGACTATTCCATCTTGAAATACTATAAAGTTGCCAACCCTTTAAACCACCCGTACGACTACAAGAAGTGACAATACCATTCTCTATTTGTTGTAGCCATTCGTCAGTACCATTTTCAACATACACGCTGTTGTAGCCTGAACGCTCAAATTCTGGTTTTAAGATATCTGGATTAAAAATAATTTGATCCCCATCCAAAATAATGGCATTTTCTATATAGTCTCTAGCCACATATAATGAGGCAATGTTGTTACAAGTATCAAAATAAGGATTGTCAATGACTTTTAAACCGACATATTCCTTTTCTAAACCATAGAATTTTTCTTTTAAATATCCCACCACAACATAGATTTCATAAATCCCATTCTTATGAAGTGCATCAATGACTGTATCAATCATCCTTACACCATTCACCTTGACTAATGGTTTTGGTATTTCAAGCGTTAAAGGACTCATACGAGAACCAAACCCAGCCGCCATAATAATGGCTCTTTCTACTTTGTACATAAACTCATTCCTCTTTCTTCTAACATTTCTTTTACAATTCGATAATATTCTTTGGCATAACGATATTGTTTTAATGAATATTCACCAAACTCAACACCCAAATTACGTTTATATTCACACCAATTACTCCATAGTAAACCACAAATGGCAATATACGCATAAATCTTAATTCGAACCATATCATCGCATTCGTTGTCAAAATATAAATCGATCAATGTTTCCACATCATTACGATCATACATGGAATAAATTGCAAACATCGCAATATCAATATGCTGATCTTGCATACCCGCATATTCCCAATCAATTAAATACAAAGAATCTTTTGAAAACAAGAAATTATCTGGTACTGAATCAATATGCGATAAACCCCACTCTTTAGGTTGCCCATCCACAAATTCTTTTAATTTATAAATATGCTTCTTTGTTTCTTTATAATCCCTATAAATACTCGGAGCTCCTTGCCAATACGATTCATACTTTTCTAATTCTTCAAATACTTCAAAAGTATGATTCACTTTCAATTTTTTATCATGGAAAGCACGAAGCTTTTTCATACAATCACGAACATCTCCAAAATAAGTTGGATCACACGCATGTGCATCCTCAATATATTCTGTAATTTTATATCCATTATCTGGATTCATATAAATTACAGGATCACAAATATGCTCATCTTTGATCACTTGATACACATCATATTCATGTCTTCGATTAATTAACTTATCCGTACCTTCACCAGGAACACGCATAATATATCGTTTTGAATTCACTTCAAAACTAAAGGAACGATTGGTCATACCCTTCTTTAAAGGATAAATCGATTGAATGTCACTCAATTCACAATCTAGCGTATCACTAATAATCTGCATCAAATGCGAATTTAAGGTTTCCGTATCCTCATCCAAATCCCTTAATTGTTCATAAGTATTCACTTCATAAGCCTTATTAAAGACATAAGGAGAAACTATCATCTTATCCTTGACATATAAAGCATCTTCCCAAAAAGCATGTTCATACTCTCTTTTACAAGACATAGAAGAAATACGTTTACGAATGAATGGAGCATCCATAAATGAAATATAAGAAATACCAATCATTATATCCCCCACTTCATTCATCTTAGTCTTAGCAAGTTCAAATTTTTTATTTAAACGAACCGAAGTATTCAATGTTTCCTCATTTTTAATCATATACCAAGAATACAATTCACAAGCACTAAACGGATTTTCTTCACACCAAATATCACAAGGAACAATATATGTATTCTCTAGATTTGAATTCACAAGGTTTAATGAATACATATTATTCTTTCTAGCATATTCCATGTTACAAACCAAACTCACATTATAATCATCTATCAAAAATTCAAACTCTTCCTTCATAAATCCAACAACAACACAAATGTCATACACACCCACTTCATGAAGTTGACAAATCAAACGTTCAATTAATGTTTGTCCTTGTACTTTTAATAAAGCCTTAGGCACCTCCGTATTAATAGGAACCATACGCATCCCAAACCCAGCCGCTAAAATAATAGCTTTTTTAGGCTTATAGGATTTAATCAAAACTTGACTCTTATCTGTGAGATTCCAATTCGAATCTATATACTCATTATTTTGAAGAAATTGAATCGACTGGTTGATTTTCCCTAAAGAATAACCACATACATCCGCCAAATGACGCTGACTCACCTTTCCAAGCTCATATATTTTCTTTAAAACACTTTTATCGACAATGTTCATATAATTGTTTTCTCCTTATTATGTGAACATTGTAGTACAAAAAGAAAAGGAATGCAAATTAAATTGCATTCCCGACTATCAAATACATCTAAATAATCATTAACAAGTTTTGCAACGATTTGTTTTACCTGCAGCAACCGCTTGCGAATATGTTCCACGAACTAGATTTTTAGGACTAATATTATCTGGCGTACGATGATAAATCGGATTGTTAGAACGTCTTGACCAATAGACCATTCTTTGTCCGGAACTATTATATTCCCATCCATCTTCTGCTGTTCCCGTCTGCATTACACCTTGACTGTTAAAATAATAATATTCACCACCTAAATAACGTTCACCCGTTTGATATATACCATTCGAATCGAAGTAATACCATTGTGCAGATATGCATTGCCATCCTGTAGCCATTGCTCCATTTGAGCCAACATAATATACACCAATCCATTGATTAGTAACAACACATCCATCCTCACCTACATAGTAAATGCCAATCCACTTGTTTGTAGCCATCTTTCCATCGCTTTCAAAATAATAGTTACCAGCCCAAGCATCTTTTACCATGACTCCTGCACTATTGAAATAATACCAATCCGAACCAATCTGTTTCCATCCTGTTACCATATAGCCACTTGCATCAAAGTAATACGTTTGACCATTGATGTTTTCAAAATCATTTGTAGTATATGTCCCATCCGAATGTCTATACCGCCAATAACTTCCGGATTGAATCCATTTTGATGGGGACCATAAACCATCTGCATCTACATAATATCCATCTGGAGTAAATGTATTTGTAAGCATGGCCCCATCTTCACCTAAATAATACGATCCAATCCAAGCATTTTTAACAACATGACCATTACCATCTACATAGTAGTCTTTACCCTTATGCTTAAACCAACGACTTCTATAATATGCGCCATCATTTCCAACATAATAATTATCTTTAGTAAATGCATTGGTCATCATGACACCATCAGCTCCTAAATAGTAAGCACCAGACCATGTATTCTTGGCCATCTTACCGTAGCCATTCATATAGTAATCTTTTCCATCCACTTTAATCCAACGATTTCTGACATAGACTCCATCACTACCACAATAATATTCATCAGGTGTAAATGTATTTATGACATACTTACCATCTTCACCACACCAATAGCTTCCTGCCCATGAATTTTTAACAACATTACCATTTTCATCTAAATAATAATCACCAACCCATTGGTTTTTAGCTACTTTACCAACTGCATTCAAATAGTAGTCTTTACCATCTACATTGATCTTAGTATTTGTTAGATATGCACCATTTTCTCCTACATAGTATCCATCTGGAGTAAATGTATTTGTTAACATGGCTCCATTTTTACCTAGATAGTAAGCACCTTGCCAAGCATTTTTAACAACTTTACCTGCTGCATTCACAAAATAATCATTTTTATGATCTTTGAACCAACGATTTGTGTAGTAAGCACCATCAGCTCCTACATAGTATCCATCTGGAGTAAATGCATTTGTCATCATAACTCCATCTGTTCCAAGATAATAAGCCCCTTGCCAATCATTCTTTTTAACTTTACCATCGGCATCCATAAAGTAGTCTTTCCCACCATCTTTAATCCATTGATTTTTTACATACTTACCATCAGCACCAAGATAATAACCCTCTACGAATGCATTTGTCTTCATCTTACCATTTTCATCAAAATAATAATCACCATGCCATCCAGTAATCATAGATCCATCAGCATTAAACATATACCAACTATTATTTAATGATAACCATCCTGTTTTTACATAACCATTGCTTTGGAAATAATACGTCTTACCCTGAATCTTTTTAAATCCAGACTTTTCATAAGTTCCATCCGAATATTTATACCACTTACCATTACTATCTGTTACCCATTTGCCAGTAAGTTTTGGAATTGTTTCTTCCTTTGTTTCATTGCATAAATTACATTTTAATACTCTATGTCCTTCTTTTTGTTCCGTAGCATCTACTTGAGAAATCACTTTCCAATCATGATTTACTTTTACTTTACAACTTGCGCTTAATCCACTCTCACTCTTTACTGTAATTGTAGCTTCCCCACAAGATACTGTCGAAACCATTCCATCTTCACTAACTTTAACAACTTTATCATTACTTGATATCCATGTAAGTTTTTCATAATCTGCATCATCAGGATTCTTTACAAGACTTAATTTTTTATCTACTTTGCCTTGTAAAGATACTTCTTTATCACTAAAAGATAAACTCTTTAACTTATTTGTAACAGTAATTACACATTGTAATGTTTTACCTGAATCATTCGTCACTTGTACTGTTGCTTTCCCAGATTTTAATGCAGTTACCCTACCATTTTGATCTACTTTTACAACACTAGGATTACTACTTTTCCAAGTTATAGATTCATAATCTCCATTTACACTTAATGTCTGACTTTGTCCTTTCGCTAAATCTAAAGATTGATTTGATAAAGTGAAAGCACCTGTTTCTTTATATGCGACATAAATATATGCTCTATCTCCACCATATGTTTGTGGCATCACAAATTGAGTTGTTTTACTCTTTGGATTATCTAATTGCACATTATCTGGTGTAATCCAATGATCAAACTTCATTCCTTCAGGAGCTAAAGAGTCATTAAATTGTAAAGTAACTACGTTTCCTGGTTTGGCTTTAAGAATATACTCAGTCGATTGTCCAACACGAACGAGATCACCTTCAGTATATGGTAAATATCCAAAATCACTTGTATTACTTACATAAGATACATATTACCATTTCCACTCTTAGATTGTTTTAATTCAACATCTGTATTTTTATCAAATTTAACAGTTTGACCCGCATAATAATGTTTTTTGTTGATTACATAATCGTAGTCTTTTAAAAGTGTTACTGGCGTATTTGCAGGCACCTTTTGCTCATAAATTCTATTTCCTTCATGAACAGTTAATGTTACTGTATCTGCATATTTTGCATAAAGTGTAGTGTCCTTATCAAAATATTGAAATTCATAAGGATATGATTTTATAAGTTCTCCATTTTTAGACTTTGAAAAACCAACAAAAACCTTACCTTGTGGAGCTTCGATTAGTGAATCGTAAAAATAATATAAATTTGTATATCCACCAATTAATGGAATATCTTTAACTAGACCATTTCCACCATTATAGTCAATTGTAACCTTTGGATTTGACTTAGATACTTTAGCTACATAAGTACAATCCTTCGTGATTTTTGTATTCTTAGTCAATTTTTCATTAGTATCTTTATTGTACCATCCTACAAATACTTCTCCTTCTCCAAAAGGACAATATTCATAAGGATTTTTTAACATGTTTTGAACATAGTCCATAGGTAATTCACTATTTGCAAATTTTCCTACAACAACATCATCATATTCAAAAGTAACATTCACCACATTTTTCCAAACCGCATATAGTTTTGTATTCGAATCAAAAGTGTATGACAGTTTTTTATCTAACAATTCTCCTGTCGGCGAATTTACTCTCCACCCAACCACAACTTTAGTACCATCTTCGTTTGTGAGATTTTCATAAGTACGACCACAAGTTAAGTCATATTGAGTGACAACTTGATCTTTTGAAATTGTTTTTTCACTTTGTGTACTTGAATCAAAGAATTTTTCTCCATTCGCATCCAAAGTCAATTTTAATTCATCTTCCCAAACCGCTTCAAGATCCACGTCTGAATCTATTTTGACTCCACCAGCCTCTAAATATCCATTAGAAAAACGATACACAGTATCTGTACCTTTAACTCTCCATCCAGCTAATACTTTATTTCTTGGTGTCGATAAAACAGTAACACTAGGAAAACTTAGATAATTATTTGTTACATAAGAATTATTTGTTTTATTTTCCGCATATCCTGAAATATATCCATTTCCACCATTAAATCCCCAATCTAAACGCACTTGATGTTTTTGTGTAAATACAGGATAAAGTACAACATCCGAATCAAATTTTAAATTTAAAGAATCAACAATCTCACCATCTACACTATTAATTCTATATCCTTGAATAAATTGACCTTCTGGTATATATTGACTAATTTTATAGTCAACTGAATAGCGAGTATTTTTTGCGATATTTTCTTCATTCAAAGTCTGTAAAGATGTAGGATCCTTAACCGTTACATGAATACCTTCATCCCATACAGCATGTAAAACTGTATTTTTCTGGATTCTAAGTTGATCATCAACCGTCAATAACTTACTATAACCATCAACTTTAAATCCAGCTAAAACTTTTCCTTTTGGAGCCTTAGTGATTTGCACACATGAAAGTCCAAGTGAATCTCCTTTTTTCAAATATTCAGGACAAGATAAATATCCTTCAGCATCTTTACCTAAATCCAAAGTCAATTTATATCCATCTTCCCAAACGGCATACAATGTTGTATCTTTTGTCAAGAAATCCCCATAAAACCCTGGTTGAACAACTTTACCTTGAGGAGAACCAACAGCCCATCCCTTCAAGACTTTTCCTTTAGGGCTTTGGCCAAATGAATTATCAGACGCAACATTTGAACCAGCCGATAAATAATTTGCCACTTGACTGTAACCAGCACCATTTGAATCATAAGTTACTTTTACCAATTTTTTCCAAATCGCTTTTAAATTCGTTTCTTTATCAAAACTAATTCTATCATAAGGTTTGATTACTCTATTTGTTCCAACAACCTTATAACCTATTATTTCCATTCCTTCAGGACAATTTGAAGGATTATAAGAACTTAAATAAAAGAATTCACCTTCTTTTACTTCAAATGTTTTAGATTCTAAAGAATTCATATCATAATCAATATGAACTTGTACTTGACTAGGTTCTTTTACATCTTCATAACTTGCATATAATTCCGTATCACTATAAAATTTTGTCGTGTTTGGATCCACCAATTGACCAGATGGTGATCCAATATGCCAACCTGTAAATCTTTTTCCTTCATAATAAGGAATTGTTTGCGCTCTTGGAGATATTTGTCCTTCAACAACTAAGTCATTAAACGTTTCTAAATCTTCACAATATCCACCATTACAGTAAAACCGTACATTCACCAAATCTCCCCAAACGGCATATAATGTTTTTGGCGTTGTACCAATAGGAATTTCTTGTTCACGAGAATAAACTATACCTGTATCTCCATCTTTAAATCCATAGAACTTTTTACCATCCGGATGCGTAAAATACTCATGTATATCAGAAACATAGTATGCCTTATTTGAACACCATTCTTGTGTATATGCACTACCATTGCCTCCATTTGGATCAAATGTAATGGTTACAGCCTTTTTGTAACGAGCATAAAATACAGTGTCTTTGGTAATTTTAACATTATAAAATGGATTTCCATCTTCATCATAAAAACTATCAAATACATAACCATCTGGTGCAACGGGAACAGGGAATGATCCAATTTTACCATCTCGTATATCTGTAGTTGTCCAATTCTTTTGATCACTTAATCCAAGATCAAAATACCCATCTCCTGCATTTAAAGTTGCTGTAATTGTGTTATTTGGAATAAAATTCAATTCCTGATCTCCAACATTGACAATAAAACTAATAAAGCCTTTATCAGCACCATCTTTTGTGATTGTTAATTCATTTAGATTCCCAGGCTGATCCACACTATAAGAAACTTTACCATTTTGATTTGTAACATATAAATCCGAACTATAATTAACCATACGATACGTATAATTATTTGTTTCCTGTCCTTTTTCATCTGTTACTTTTAAACGTACTGTTTTAGTATCCCCATTATTCAATGTATAATCTGTGATACCATCTGAAGTAGATAAAGTATATAAAACACTCTTTTCTTGTGCATATGCTTCTACTTCTGTATTACTATCTTCCTTTTCAACTTCAGTTTCTTCTAAAGAAACATCATCATTGGCATATAAAGGACTTATTGCCAAACCCATAGATAGTAATACACTCAACCCAATATTGATTACTTTCATATTCCCTCCTTGCAACCGCTTACGTAACTATTATATCACGCACAACATCATTTAAGAGACACAAAAATCAAAAACAATCATTTTTTGGTTATAAAAAATGAAATAATTTAATAAGGTTACTACATTATTTCATTTTAAAATAAAAGGTAATTTCCTTTATCTTTAAAATAAAGGTTAGCAATCTGATTTATAAAATATACGACTTCTTCAAAGTTAATATGCAATACTTTTTAAAATATAAGAATAAGTATACTAGCCTGCTTAAATTATATTTTTCATTTATGATTGCCAACACAAAATTTAAACATATGAATTATCAGTTCCGTTCTGATTCGCAAAAAATTATCCTAACTAAAAAGACAGCCTTATTTATTGAGCTGTCTTATTTACTCGCATAGATTTGTAGTGCTTGAGAAATATTTTCAACACGAGCCACTAAAGTCTCTTCTCCTTCTTCACCATCCAAGGTCCAAGCTAATTTTTCTTGAGATTCAATGATGATGGATTTTGCTTGATATCTCTCTACATATTTCATATTTAATTCTGGATGCAAAACACCCAAAGGATAATTATATAATTCTAATGGATTAGGTGTATGTTCCACTAAAATTATGTCAAACAAACCATCTTTAAATGTATTGTCCGCTTGTTCTACCATTTCAAAACCTGCAACACGATTGCCATTAATAATTAAGCCAAACATTAAATCCTTTTCAAAAACTTTACCATCTAAATTCATCTTAACATGATAGGGGTGTAAATTTGGAATTTCATGTATTGCCTTAATAATATAAGCAAGGTTACCAATTTGTTTCTTTAATTCTTGTTTTGTTTCATAACTCACATTACAAAAAGCTCCAAATCCGGCTACATAATTAAAATAACGTGAGTTCATCTTACCCACATCAAAAGATTCAATATTTCCAGCACATGCCACCGTTGCACATTGTTTCATATCGTTTGTGAGGCCAAAATTCGTACCAAAATCATTCATTGTACCCGTTGGAAAATAGGAAATCACAGGTTTATGTTTTAATTTCATCAATCCATTTGTAGCCTCATTTAAAGTACCATCTCCACCAAATACAGCTACCACATCAAATCTTTCGCCATTTTCTTCAATATAACGAGTTACGTCCATTGGTTTTTGTGACAAATAAATTTCCATTTGGTAATTGTTGGCAGAAAATACATTTAAGGCATCTAATACAGATTCTTTTGAATTTTTCTTACCCGAATTTGGATTAATCAATACAAGAACTTTTTTTCGATTCATTTACTCTTTACTCTTTCCATACAATATATACTTATCATAATAATTTGAATGCATCATTGTTTGTTTATTCAATTTTTTATATCCAATCTCTTCAACGACTGTAGGCGTATCTGTAAATAAATTCGTACCCAAGCCTAATCGTGGAGAATCAAAAGTAATGCCTAAGCTTGCCACTGTTGTAGGATACAAATCATAGGTTGAAACAGTACGCGAATTTTGTGTTTCAGGGCTAATAGCCGGATTTACAATCGTATAATACACCTTACGATCATAACCACTATCTTCTATATTCTTAAACCAATCATTATCCATACTCTTATGATCTCCTGCAAGTACAATGGTAGTATTGGCATACCAATCTTGTTGTTGGAGCCATTGTACTAATTCAGTTACATGTTTACTTGAACAACGAATCACATTTGAATATTGATCTCCATATAAATCTTCACATTCCTCACATGGATAGCCTCCTACAAAATGCGTATCTGCTGTCAACATATTAAAATTAAATGGTTGTCCACTTGCAGCTAAATTGGTTAGTTCATATTTTGCATATTCAAACAATTTCAAATCTTCATAACCCCACCAAACATAATAATCCTTATCAATCCAACCATTCTCAACAGCCGAATAATAATCGACAATCTTATAATTTCCATGAAGATTGAAATAATACGCTCTTCCTCCAAATTTTGCATCAGATCCCAACAAAATTTCATTTTGATACCCATTATCCTCTAACAAATCACCTAATGTATAAGCTCCTGGTAAAAATGACTTATCCGATAAATAAGAGTTTGCTCCTGCAGGCGTATTTAAAGGAACTCCACTCGTTTGTCCGACTAAAGCAGCCGCAGTCCAGCCTGACATAGCCGGTGCATAAAAACCATTATTACTATAATCGCCATTGGTAAATGTTAAATTATTTTCCGATAGTTCTGTTAATTCTGGAATCAAAGATTCTTCAAAATAACCACCATGCGCCGTATCTTCATACGTTGTTTCCATAGACTCCATAAAAATATAAACTAAATTACGTTTTGTTTCAGGAAATGTATAATTTACACTTGAAGGATCCACATAATACTTTTCATAAATATTAGATGGATGCATGACATTATACCAATACTGATCAATTCCAACGGCATAAATGCAATCTGTAATTCCAAAAACATATACAATTAAACAACAAATAGATGAAATAACAGTTAAAATACAATTCGTTTTATGTTGTAGCTGACCATTTTTAATATCTACACTTGTTTTCCAATCACTAATCATTAATAGTAGTAACAAAATACATGAAACGATAATAGGCATTGGTAAACATTCAGATACAAAAGAATCTAATACGGCAGAATCTGCACCATCCATTGGCACCATTATGTGAAATAGTACTTGTTCAAATGGAATATCACCAAATGCAGATGGAACCCAATTCGCAACTTTAAATAGTAACAAGCCAATAAACACTAATATTACAATCAATACGGAAATCATTCTTCTCTTTTTCATTGAAATCACCTTTATATAAAAAACAAATAAATTTTACCACAAAAAAAGAACATTCGAAATGAATATTCTTTTTAAAATGTATTTATTTTAAAGCTTTGGCTACATAGATTCCGTTTGAATCGACATAATAACGATTATGATCAACCCAAGATGACTTCACATATTTACCATCACTACCACACCAATAGTTACCTACCCATGCATTTGTAACTTTAATACCTGAACCATTTAGATAGTGGTCACCAATCCATCGGTTTATAAGATAAGCTCCATCACTTCCTACATAGTATCCATCTGGTGTAAATGTATTTGTATACATTACTCCATCATTACCTAAATAATAAGCTCCTTGCCAACCATTCTTTTTAGTTAGACCACTTGCTTCCATGTAGTAATATTTTCCATCCACTTTAATCCAAGCATTTCTTACATAAACACCACGCGCATCTACATAATAACGATTATTATCTACCCAACTTGATTTCACATACTTACCATCTTCACCACACCAATAGTTTCCTGCCCAATGATTTTTAACAACATTTCCATTCACATCAATAAAGTAATCACCAACCCATTGGTTTTTAGCTATAGTACCCGAAGCATTCAAATAATAATCTTTACCACCTACAGTAATCTTTTGATTTCTTAAATAGACACCATCCTTATTTACGTAATATCCATCTGGTGTAAAGGCATTTGTGTACATAACACCATCACTACCTAGATAATATGCACCAATCCAAGTGTTCTTAACCACAAATCCTAAACCATTTGTATAGTAGTATTTTCCATCATTTAGAATCCAACGATTTGTATAATAAGCTCCATCACTTCCTACATAATATCCATCTGGTGTAAAGGTATTTGTGTACATAACACCATCACTACCTAAATAGTAAGCACCTACCCATACATTTTTAAGCACTTTTCCATAAGCATTCACATAATGAATATAACGGATGGGCAAGCCCATCCAATACGGTAAAATAAGTCCAGTTGATACGGTGACGAAGTCCATTGAATCCGTTGTATAAGTCCACACCTATATTGTAGATATAAACTATCATCCTCCTGTTGTAAGATAAAAACAGGTAAGTAAGTATACTTATCTAGTCTTGCGATTAGGAGGTGTTTTTTTATGCGAGATGTTAAAAAAGTTTTGGAAATGAGATCACAAAACTATAGTCAGCGACAGATTTCTGTATCTCTTAAAATTTCAAGGGATACAATAAGAAAAATTTTTAATGTAGCTGATGACAAGAAAGTGTGTTGGTCATCTGTTAAAGATCTCAGTGAATCAGATGTCCAAAATTTATTATTTGAACAGGAGACGAAAATCAATTTATCCATTAAGCAACCTGATTTTGATTACATCCATAAGGAACTGTTAAAGCCAGGAACCACAATCAAACTGCTATGGGAAGAATATGTTGATGATTGTCGGTCAATCAAGAGTCCTTTTTACCAGTATAGCTACTTTTGCGAACGATATCGTGATTACGTTAAAAAGCATAATCTTACGATGCATATCAATCATAAACCGGGTGATAAAATGATGGTTGATTGGAATGGCACCCGTATGTATGTGTATGATCGTTACACAGGAGAAGCAATCCCTGCATATTTATTCGAGGCAACATTACCATTTAGTATGTACAGTTATGTTCAAGCATGTCCAAGCATGAAAATCAATGATTGGGTCGATTGCCATATCCAGGCTTACCGTTATTTTGGCGGAGTTACAAGACTTCTGATTCCAGACAATCTAAAAGTAGGAATTATCCAAAACAAGAAATATGAGGATCCAATATTAAACAAATCATATCAGGAAATGGCAGACTATTATGATACAACTATTATTCCAACAAGAGTGCGTAAGCCTAAAGATAAGGCAGCTGTTGAAGGCGCGGTTGGAGATTGTACAGTAGCCATTGTCGGTAAACTTAGAAACAGGAAATTCTTTTCGTTTGAGGACCTAAACAAAGCAATTATCAAAGAATTGGACAATTTCAATAACAGACCTTTTCAGAAAAAGGAAGGTTCCAGAAAAAGCGTATATTTAGACGAAGAACTTCCGTTTATGAAAGCTCTGCCTGAACAGCCATTTGAGTTGAGTGTATGGAAACGAGCTAAAGTTCAATTAAATTATCATATTTCGATAGAAAAAATGAATTATTCTGTGCCATATGAATACGTTGGAAATTATGTAGATGTAAAAGTCACAAAAAGAACTGTAACTGTATATTATAAAATGAATCAAATTTGTACCCATGATCGATTATATGGTCGTATCAATCAATACTCAACAAATGAAAGTCATATGCCGGAGAATCACCAAAAATTTCAATGGAACAAAGACCGTTTTATGAAGTGGGCTGCCTCTATTGGAGACAATACTTCGATTTTAGTTTCCAAACTGTTTGATCGTTATAAAGTTGAAGAACAAGCTTATAAAGGTTGTATGTCATTGTTGAAACTATCAGATAAATATGGAAAAACCAGACTGGAAAATGCGTGTCAATTGGCGTTGGATCACATCAGTCAGCCTGGCTATAAAAATATTAAGATGATATTACAGTCAAATCAAGATTTGAAAGATAAAAATGATAATGTACAAAGTGAATGTGATATGCATGCCTTTGTGCGAGGAAAAGACTATTACGGAGGCAGGAACAATGGATAAGAGTGAATTGATAGAAAAATTGAAGAAAATGAGATTACCAGTTATTGCAGAACAATATGAATTACAAAGTGCAAACCCAGAATACAGTCAATTATCATTCGATGAACGGTTCAGCGAATTAATTGATATGGAATATGATAGTCGAGTAAATCATACAATAGAAAGATTTATCAAGAATGCACATTTTTATGATTCTACAGCAAGTATGGAATCAATTAATTATAATCCAGACAGAAAACTCGATTGCTCGCAAATGGAGGAATTGTCTACAAACAATTATATAAACAACGGTTTGAATGTAATTTTTGTAGGGGCATCCGGCTGTGGTAAAACATGGTTATCAAACGCTTTGGGGATCCATGCCTGTAGAGATAGAAAAACAGTTTTATATATTCGATTACCAGAACTATTCTCAAAATTTGAAGAAATGAGGATTCAAGGAAAATATAATGAATATCTAAAAAAACTAGGAAAGTATGATTTAATGATACTAGATGAATTCTTATTAAAATCGACAAGTGAATCAGAAAGAAGTGACCTACTTGAATTGATGGAAATAAGGTGTAATAAGAAATCAACAATATTCTGTAGTCAATATTCATTTGATGGTTGGCATCAATTATTAAATGGAGGACCTATAGCGGATGCGATATTAGATAGGATAATTAATTCATCTTATTTGATTACATTACATGGAAAATCATTAAGAGAAACATACTCTAAATTAAAAGATAAGAAATAACCAAAAAACACGGTTGATTTAATTTGACCGTGTTTTTTAGTGGACTTGTATTACGTATTAAGATTTAAAAAAGATGGACTTCTTTAACGGATTATGTGGACTTCTGTAGCATATTGCATGGACTTCAGATAGCGGAATACTCAACATAATAATACTTACCTTGATTCTTAAACCAACGATTTGTAATATAAGCACCATCACTACCTACATAATATCCATCTGGTGTAAAGGCATTCACTAACATTTTACCTTCAGAATTTAAGTAATAATTTCCTTGCCAACTTGAAGTTTTCATATTACCAGATGCATTAAAGAAATAGTAAGTTCCATCAATTTGAATCCATCCCGTAACCATTTTTCCATTCGAATCAAAATAATATGTATTTTGATCAATTGTAGTAAATCCTGTAGCTACACTTCCTTCAGAATCAAAATAATAATATGAGCCATTAATTTGAATCAATTGATTTGTCATAAAAGAATGAGTCTTATTTGAGTAATACTTTTTCTTGCCATCAACCGTTTTCCATTCATAAGCATGTAAAGAAGGTACCCAAAGACCATTTTCATCTACATAACAATCACCAATCCATTGATCTATTGCGAGTTTTCCATTACTTAATACATAACTATTACCAATCCAGCAACTTGTTAATTTTTTACCAGAACCATCAAAATAATATTGTGCATCATCAATAGTTTGCCATCCGCTAAGCATGATACCATCTTCATTTAAATAATACGTATTATCTAAAATCCAACCCTTCTGCATAGCACCATTCGCATCAAAATAATACCAATTTCCTGAAATAAATGTCCAACCAATAGACATACGACCCCATTTATTAAAATAATACCATTTATCATTGATTGTTTGCCAACCATATAATGGATTACCATTTTCATCATAATAATACCAGTTACCATTTATATTATTAAACCCACTTTGGCAGCTAACAACAACATCAACATTGTTTACACGACCAAATAAAACTTCAGCCTTACCACCATACATATTCCGTACATCATGAACATAACCATATCCAATCGAATCTCCGGCATTAAACATAACACCATTTCCACAATAAATTCCTACATGTGAAATATAATCAATAGCTTCATAAGTACCTTTAAAAAACACTAAATCTCCAGGCTGAGCATCACTTTCACTCACTGGTGTACAATGACTTGTATACAACATAGCTGCATTTGTATTGATTAAATCAAAACTTGTACCACAAATTTTATTATAAACATACATACACAATCCAGCACAATCAAATCCACCTTGTGAAGGATAACGCCCACCCCATACATAAGGTAATCCTTCATATTTTGTAGCTTCACACATAATATCCGCAAAAGTAACACGAGATCGAATATTTGGATTTTCTGATTTTAATTCTGCAGTCTCAATTTCATCTTCCGTTAAAAATTTATCTAATGAAAAATGATAAACCGGAGCTGTATTTGATGATTTTGGAAGTTCTGATTTTGATTCTGAACTATCTTCATCCACATTCTCCGTTTCTGTTTGCGTTTCTTCTTGCGCATAAATATTTGTTGGCAATAAAGAAACACTTAACATACCACTTAAACAAAAAATAAAAAATAATTTCATTCCATATTTCACTTGTATAACCCTCTCTTGACCTCATAAATTATAGTAAAAATCAAACTACTTGACAAATAAAATTTTTAAGCATTCTAACTTTCAAACTCAAAAAAGGAGTTAGACTCAAAATCTAACTCCAATTCTATTGTTATTTCATATAACCATTACTATCAAATGTATAAGATGTTCCATTAATATTCAATGTAATATCTTTTGCATATACACTTCCAGCATAATAACACCAACGACTTCCATATGCCACCCATCTTCCTGGCACATAAACACCATTAGCTCCAACATAATACTGGTTATTGTCTACCCATGATGATTTAACGTACTTACCATCACTTCCACACCAGTAGTTACCTACCCATGCGTTTTTAGTAACTAAACCAGCACCATTCAAATAGTAATCGCCAATCCATTGGTTTGTGACATAAACACCATTTGGCCCAACATAATATCTACCATCATCAACCCAACTAGATTTAACATATCTTCCATCAGCACCACACCAATAGTTACCTACCCAATGATTTTTGACAACATTACCATTCACATCAATAAAGTAATCTCCAACCCATTGATTTTTAGCCACTTTACCAGCAGCATTTAAGTAGTATTCTTTACCATCTACTTCAATCTTTTGGTTTCTTAAATAAGCACCATCAGCTCCTACATAATATCCATCTGGTGTAAATGTATTTGCTTTCATTACACCATCATCACCTAAATAGTAATCTCCTACCCATGCATTCTTTTTCATTAAACCATTGGCATTCACATAGTAGTAGTTTCCATTATATTTGATCCAAGCATTTCTTACATATACACCATCCGCTCCACAATAATATCCATCTGGTGTAAATGAATTTGTCTTCATTTTTCCATCAGAATCCAAATAATATGAGCCAGCCCAATTTGATGTAACCATACAACCTGAATTTTTAAAGAAATACCAATTATTGTTAACTGATAACCAACCCGTTTTTGCATAACCATTGCTTGTAAAATAATAAGTTTCATTCTCAATCTTTTTAAATCCAGAATTTTCATAAGTACCATCCGAATATTCATACCATTTTCCAACGCTATTTGAAACCCATTTACCAACAAGTTTAGGAATTGATTCTTCTTTCGTTTCCTTACATAAATTACAAGTATAAACCTTTTTACCCTCATGATCTCTTGTAGGATTTACTGTACTCGTTAATACCCAATCATGAGATAATTTAGAAATAACTGTCACATCACTTTTAGAATCACAACGAGTACAATGATGAGACTTGCTTCCAGATTCTTTACAAGTAGCTTTCTTATCAATTGTCCAATCTTTAGAATAGTCATGACCTAAAGCTTTTACCACTTCTGTTTTAGTCGTCTTACAATCTTTACAAGTATATGTTTTAATACCATCTTTTGTACAAGTAGCCTTTGTAGTAATCACACCATTATCATAATTATGAGCTAACTTAGGAATAACAGTCACATCACTCTTTGAATCACACCTTGTACAATGATGAGACTTACTACCAGATTCTGTACAAGTTGCCTTCTTATCAATTGTCCACTCTTTAGAATAGTCATGTCCTAAAACTTTCAAAACTTCTGTTTTAGTCGTCTTACAATCTTTACAAGTATATGTTTTAACACCATCTTTTGTACAAGTAGCCTTGGTAGTGATCACACCATCATTCCAATTATGAGATGTTTTAGGAATAACTGTTACATCCGTCTTAGAATCACAACGAGCACAATGGTGAGACTTACTTCCAGACTCAGTACAAGTAGCTTTCTTATCAATTGTCCACTCTTTAGAATAATCATGACCTAAAGCTTTCAAAACTTCTGTTTTAGTCGTCTTGCAATCTTTACAAGTATATGTTTTAACACCATCTTTTGTACAAGTTGGTGCAGTAGTTATCACACCATCATCCCAATTATGCACATCCATATTATTTCTTGTGACAATAAATGGTTTTTCATATTGATCAAATACAATTATTCCAAGATTATCTATTGAATCATAAGCTTGAACACCTTCAAGATACCAATGACCATTTGGTATTTGATCATCAATTTTCATAGAAAACTCGTATAAACCATTATTTTCATGATAAATTGGTTTTCTTATTTGTATACTCTTGTTCGTATCATTGTTCTTTAAAATTACGACTGCACTTGCAATTCCTACATTGTCCGTAATTTTTGCGTATACTTTTAAAGTATCACCTTCTGTAAATGTATTCGCATTTAATTTAATACTGTTCTTATCAATTACAGGAGATTGAGAATCCACATTAAAGTCATCATTTCTTATTGGAATCACTTCAGTTTTTGTAGTTTTACAATCTTTGCAAGTATATGTTTTAATCCCTGTTTCAGTTTTAGTAGCTTCCTTTGTAATAACACCTTCATCATAATTATGAGAAGTTTTTGAAATAATTGTTACATCCGTCTTAGAATCACAACGAGTACAATGATGAGACTTACTACCTTCTTCTAAACAAGTTGCCTTTTTATCAATTGTCCAATCTTTAGAATAATCATGATCTAAAGCATTCACTTCTTCTGTTTTAGTTGTCTTACAATTATTACAAGTAAATGTTTTAACTCCTTTAGTTGTACAAGTAGGTTCAGTCGTGATTACACCTTCATCCCAATCATGATTTGTACATTCAACAGGATAGGTTACTGTAAAATCAAATTGTTTATCATTTGTCTTGGCAACTAATTCAACCTTTTTACCATTCGCAAACCATTCGTTTTGATTCATAACATAGGCAATAATTCCATTTTGAATACCATAAATACTAGGTGGATATGTAGAATTATCGGCTTGAATTGAAAACTCTATATTTTTATTGTTTAAGTTTTCTTGAATTCTATTTCTATAAGATTCTACCCATTGTTGTGCATCCCCATTTTGAACAAAGTAATTATGTTCTAAACTATTAGACGGTGTTGCATAGCCTTCAACCGTATAAATCTTGTTGTGTCCTTGATGTGCGATTGCCATTAATTCATCTGAAAGTGCAAAATATAGATGTGTACGATTGAAATTATAATAATTCTCACTAGAATCATCCCAAGTACAATCCACCTGATACCACTTTCCATCTAATTTCATAGCATTCCAAGTATGACCATCATATGTATCTCTAGTTTCCGCATTTTCAATTCCAGCTGCACTTAATAGTTTTGCATAAGCTCTTTCATAAGCTTGACAAGTACCACTACTTCTAGTTAATGCACTTTCTGCACTCGACCATTTTAATGAATTATCATAATCCAATTGTTCTAAAAGCCAATCATGTAACCACAAAGCTTTTGAATAATCCGAACCATTCGTTTCACTATTACATCTTGTAACTGCGTTTTGAACAATTGAGTTTACACTAGGATAGTTAGGACTTGAAACTTGAATATATGTATTTGTTCGTAAATATGTTACGCCCGCCTTTGTATCCATAACATGAAAACGAAAATTATATGTTCCTGTAGCCATCATAGTAAATGTATAATCTTGAGATTCACATTCTGATGTATATTTTGTCCATTCACCCCTGCTTGGATCTGCAACACTTTCATAAGCCAACTCATCCGGATTTGTATAGCTAGGTGCTTCCATATTAAATTTATAAATTCCACTACCACCTGTAGCTGAGACATGAAATGTAGTTGGTTCACCTAGAACTGGTTCATTCCATTCTACCTTTAATGTAACTCCATTTGAAGTTGCACTATCACTATACGCATATGCACTTGTTTCTTCTGCCTTCACAAAACTTATATTACAAATAAAAACCATTGTAGATATAAGTAAAGAAAACAGCTTTATTCCTTTTTTCTTCATAATAAATACCTTTCCATTATATTTTTAATATTTAATTCATTTAAAATCGCACATAAACAAATCAATATTAAAATATAGTTATTACCTTTATATACAGTATAAATATAGAAAAAAAGGCTTGTCAACAAAATTATAAAAAGTTAGAAAATGAAAAAGGAGTTAGACTTGAAATCTAACTCCAATTCTATTGTTATTTCATATAACCGTTACTATCAAATGTATAAGATGTACCATTAATATTTAATGTAATAGACTTCGCATATACATTTCCTGCATGATACTTCCAACCTTTACTGTCTTGTTCCCATGCACCTGCTACATATACACCATTTTCATTTACATAATAACGATTGTTATCTACCCAAGCTGATTTTACATATTTACCATCACTACCACACCAGTAGTTTCCTACCCATGCATTCTTAGTAACAAGTCCTGCACCATTCAAATAGTAATCACCTACCCATTGGTTTGTGACATAAACACCATTTGAACCTACATAATATTTACCATTGTCTACCCAACTAGATTTAACATACTTACCATCTTCACCACACCAGTAGCTTCCTACCCATGCATTCTTAGTAACAAGTCCTGCACCATTCAAATAGTAATCGCCTACCCATTGGTTTGTGACATAAATACCATTTGATCCAACATAATATTTATGATTGTCTACCCAACTAGATTTAACATACTTACCATCTTCTCCGCACCAGTAGTTTCCTACCCAACGGTTTTTAACAACATTACCATTTCCATCTAAATAGTAATCACCTGACCATTGATTCTTAGCTACTTTACCATCTGCATTCAAATAGTAAACTTTACCATCTACAGTAACCTTTTGGTTTCTTACATAGACACCATCACTACCGACATAGTATCCATCTGGAGTAAATGCATTTGTAAGCATTACACCATCAGATCCTAAATAGTAAGCTCCTTGCCATACATTTTTAGCCATTACACCACTAGCGTTGAAGAAATATAGTTTATTATTGATTTCCTTCCATCCAGTTACCATATAACCATTTCCATCAAAATAATATGTTTGTCCTGAAATAGTTTCAAAATCATTTTTAGTACAAGTACCATCCTTATGTTGATACCACCATTTACCATTTAATTGTTTCCATTCAACTTTTGTTTCTTGAGAAGTTGATCCATTTGGTTTATATTCACCATTCGCATCTACATAACGATCTCCAATCCATGTATCTTTAACCATGTATCCATAGCGATCCACATAGTGATTGTCAATCCATTGATTTCTTAACATGTGACCCTTTTCATCCACATAACATTTAGAATTATTTGATTCAATCCATTGATTTTTAGCTAATTTACCATGAACTAAAGCCACATTATTTGAATTTGAACCATAATAGATACCTGTATATGTTAAACCATTTCCACCAATAAAATTACCGTCAACGAAAGTATCCATTAAAGCTACACCATTTTTGATATAGAATGACTCATTACCCAATGTATTCCAGCCTTCTTGATAATCCACTAAATTACCATTCTCATCAATTACATATGCTTTTCCTTTATAGTTTGTTACACCCTTAGCTAAATATCCATTGTTCCAGAAATAGTATCCTTTACCATCGATCATCTTGAATCCAGTAACTACTTTTCCATTTTCAACATAACCAAGTTCGCCATCTGCACTTTTCTTCCAGCCATCTTTTGTGTCAAAACCAGTACCAGTGGCGTTTGTCCAATAAAGTATACCTGTTTCATTATCATACCAAACGCAGTTTTCAGCTAGTCCATCAAAGCCCATAGCACCACCTTTACCTAACATTGCGAAATAATATGTAGTTCCATTCACAACTAATTTAGGTCCATCAAATACAGTTCCATCTGATTGTATGTATTTCCATAAATTTGTATATGAATCTCTATACCATGTATCAGGTTTTGCCTTTCCAATCATGGCTCCACTTTCTGAAAATTGATACAATCCATCATCTGCATAACAATAACCTGTAGCCATTGTGAAATAGTTAAAATAGTACCATGTACCATTAATTTGTAGCCATTTATTTTTTGCCAAAACTCCAGTGGTAGGATCTCCATAGTAATAAGTATTACCATCTTTGATCCAACCCTTTGCAATCTTTCCATTAAAGTCTATATAGTATTTATCCTCAACAATACAACTTTGTTGCAAAACACCACCTGAATAATATCGACCTCCATACTCACCTGTATAGTATCGATCGCCATCTTTATTCAAATAAATAAGTCCATGAAATTCTTTTGTACCTGTAAAACTATCTACACTATCAACCAATTCACCATTTGTATCAAAATAATACAATCCATCTCCCACATATTGGGCTGAATTGACTACCATTTCACCAGAATAATTAAAGTAATATGATTTACCACCAATGCTTGTCAATTCATTTGTATATAATGCGCCACCTTCTTTGGCATAATACCAATGAAATCTATATTCCTTCCAACCTGCTGCTTGATTAATCACACCAGATTCATCTGTAAGATAATATTTAGTTCCATCTCGATCATACACAGAAACTGTACCACGTTCTAAATAACCTTCATATGAGAACTTGTACAACTTATTATCAATCGTAAAAGTAGTATCATATACAAGGCCACCATCTTCTTTATAGTAGATTGTTTGTCCATTATCTGTTTGAGCCCAAGTATTTTTCTTCATGGCAACAACACCATTACTATCCGCATAATACTTGTGGTTATCGTATTCAAATGTTTGTGAAGATAACTTTATACCTTCATTATTAAAGTAATAATAAGATCCATCAATTTCTTCAAGTGCATTTGTTAATGCTACACCATCTTTTAAATAATACCAAGCCCCATTTAATTGAACCCATTTTGTCTGTCCTGTAGTATCTGTTAAAGTAACAACACCATTCGCATCCGAACTATATACTTTACCATCATACACAAAACTTCTTGATTTAACTAAACTTTCATACTGAAAATAATATTGTTTGCCTTCAATTGTATATAAACCTGTTCCATACGCAAAATAATTATCACCAAAATAATATGTAGTTTTACTAGAATTTGTATACCATCCTTTAACTAAAACTCCATCTTTACCAGCATGAACAGTTCCAAATACACTATCTCCTATTGCATTGTAGTTATTAACATAGGCCGTATCATCTGTAACCATATATCCATCATAATCAACTGCATAATACTTACCTTTATCCAAAATTAATCTTTGAGTTGCATAAGTACCATCACCTAATTTATATTTATACTTGCCGTTTACTTGTTCCCATGTATTGACAGTCTTTTTACCATCAGCACCTACATAAGATGAATTATCAATCCATCTATTCGTTACCATCTTGCCATCAGCATCTACATAATACATGTTACCGTCAACCCATTGGTTTGTAAGAGATAATCCTTTTTCTGTCAAATAATACCAATAGTCACCAATTTTTTGCCAACCACTCAATGCAAAGCCATCATCATCGAAGGCATAAAATTCATCGTTCATGTATACAAATTGTCCAGTGCAATAAGTAGTATCAGCACCATAATATCTCCACTTATTTCCAAACTGTACCCATTGCATTGAAACAGCTTTTCCATCTTCACCGAAATATTTATTCTCATATTCAAAATTAGTTTGCATTACACCATTCACATCAAAATAATATTGATCTGAACCTATATAGTAAGCACCATCCTTGTAAAATGAACCATCCCATTTAAAATAATACGTTTTTGTATCAATTACCTTAAATTGAGAAACAACCATCTGACCATTTTCATAATAATAGCCATCATCACTCCAGCCATCTTTAACTGCGTCTGTTTCTGCAGATTCAGTATTAGTTGTTTGCTCATTTACTGTACTTTCATCTGCAGGTACTGTTTGTGTTGTTTGATCATTCACATCCACTGGATCCTGTGAATTTTCTTCTGCCATAACAGGAGCCACAAAAGCAGCACCACCAAGAGCAGAAGCCAACAATACAGCTTTTAAATCCTTTTTGTTCATTCCTTTTCCCTCCATAATGTTACGCACATATAATTAGATGTTTTATAACCAAACATTATAAATACTATCTATTTACATGAAGCGTTTTATAATTTTAGTCTACACCTACTAACCCATAATTTCGTTAACAAATAATACTATTTAAGTAAAATTAAAAAAAAAGGAGTTAAATCAAAATTTAACCCCAATTTTAGCTATTTATAATTTGAAATCCAAGCACCATCCAAACCAACATAATAATTGCCAATCCATTTATTTGTAGCCATTTTACCATCAGATTCTAAATAGTAATTACCTTGCCAAGCTGATTTTACCATAGCACCAGAAGCATTAAAGTAATACCAGTTAGAACCAATCTGTTTCCATCCCGTTACCATATAGCCACTTGCATCAAAATAATACGTTTGGTTTCCAATCACTTCAAAATCACTTGTAGTATAAGTACCATCATAATGTCTATACCACCATTGACTTCCTGATTGAATCCATCCGCTTGGTTGCCACAATCCATCTGCATTTACATAGTAATTGCCAATCCATTTGTTAGTAGCCATCTTACCATCGGCTTCTAAATAGTAATTGCCTTGCCAAGAAGATTTTACCATGGCACCAGAAGCATTAAAGAAATACCAATTTGATTTAATCTGTTTCCAACCCGTTACCATATAGCCACTTGCATCAAAGTAATATGTTTGTCCTGAAATTGTTTCAAAATCATTAGATGTATATGATCCATCACCATGTCTATACCACCATTGATTTCTAGATTGAATCCATTTATTTTCAATCCATACACCATCATTTCCAACATAACAATCGCCAATCCATTTATTTGTGGCCATCTTACCATCACTTTCTAAGTAATAGTTTCCTTGCCATTTATTAGTAACTAAATTACCATTTGAATCAACAAAGTACCAATCATTATCTAATTTATGCCATCCAGGAGTACCCGTTACTTTTAAATAAGCATCTAGTTCATCCTGAGCCTTTTTCAATTCAGCCTTAGCCTTATCATAATTCTCTGTTGCATCATCTAATTCTTTTTTATTTTGATTATTGATAGCATCTGCTTTATTAAACTCATCAACTGCTTTTAAATATGCATTATAAGCTTCCTTCATAGAATTCAATTTAGCATACAAGCCATTAATGATTTCATCATCACTACTTACTACATCCAAAACTCCATTTGGATTTGCACATAGCTTATCATATGCATCCATTACTTTTTGAATTTCAGCTATTCTAGCCTCCATTGAATCCTCTTCATCCTCTAGTTGTTTAATTGATGCATCTAATTTAGAAATAGCTTCCTTAAAAGATTGAATATCCTTTTGATAACTATCTATTACAGATTTTTTACTAACAATATCTTGTTTTAATTTTTTGACATCACTCTGCTTTTGAATCGCACTATCATAAGCCTTCTTAGTATTTGATAAAGTATTTTCTTTTGTAGAAGCACTATTTTTAGCTGCTAATAAATCCTTAATTAATTCAGAAAGTTTTGCATTTAAACGATCCAAACTATTCTTACTAAAATCATACAAGCCCTTTTTACTAGATTCATCCGATTTAGTTGTTTTTAAAACATTTGTCTTTTCATCCAAATTCTTTTTGGCAACCTCTAGATTTGACTGAGCCAACTCTACACCCTTATTTGATTCGGCCAAAACCTTTTTCTTTGAATCTAAATTTGACTTTGCATCATTCACCAATGCCGTTTTATCTACAACATTTTGATCAGCAATCATTTTCTCTTTTTGAGCAGCTGATAAAACCTTTTGAGCATTTACCAAATCATTTGTTTCTGCATTTTTTTTAGATGCCTTTAAAGAATTGATTTCATTTAATAAACCTGATGCAGCACTGTCTTTCATCAATTGACCAAGACGAGCCTGTTTTGTATCTACCTTAGATTGAGCGGCCGTAACTGCATTTTGTGCTGAAGTTGCTTGATCAGTTGCAGTTTGAACATTTGTTTGTGCACTTGATTGAGTTGCTTGTTTAGTTGCGAACAAAGCCTTTTGTTTTTCTAAATCCGCTTTCAAACCATCTAATTTAGTTTGATTCTCACTTAAAACACTATCTGCATTCATAAGCTTGTTATAGTATTCGTTAAACTTGGCTTCAAACTCATCAATCGTTATTGTATTTGCAGTCGTTATGTAAGAAGAGTATTGAACAAAATCAAACACTTGTCCTGCATTACATTCCCATCCATCTGGTGCTGGATCTTTTGAATAAATATAAGCTGTTCCTGTAGTTGTATAATCCTTATTGATGATATTTGTGTAATGGCCTACCTGAGGATATTTTTGATTTAAAGCCTGTTGAACTTCTTTATATTTAGCTGCATCATTTTTCAAATCATCTTTTGTCCAACCCCTTGCAGTAATATAATCATATACTTGTTTTTCTTCGGTATACCAACCGTTAAATAACAATTCATCATTACTTTTATAAGTAGCAACCGCTATATTTTCTCCAACGCGATAAAGTTTAGAATGCCCAAATATTTTCCCATTGGCTGTCGCATTAAGTTGTACCTGCGAAATCGCAAATAATGTTGGATTGACCGTTAAATCACTTAATCCCGGTACATTTGTATCCGTTGTTCTTAATGTATTTCCATAGCGAACCATACTCAAAGCACGCTTGAAATTTTCTAAACTTGTCGCATCATTTTCGGCACCAATATTTGTATATCCACCATTTAATGTACTCTGTTTTTCTAAGATTTTTAATGCATCTGTGTATCCATAAGCTTCAAAGAATCCTTTAGAACCTTGGGCAATCTTAGTCTGTGCCTGCTCTTTATCTGTTCTTAATTGATCTACAAGTTTTTGTTGATTTGTCACTGCATCTTGTGCTTCATTGACCTTTGTTTGTTGAGCGGTTACTTCTTTTTTAGCACTCTCTAAAACCTGTTTTGCATTCTCCAAAGCTGTATCCTTATTTGTTTTATCTTGTTTTGCAGATTCAAGTTCTGTTTTTGCACTCTCCAATTCTTGTTGAGCAAAACTAATATTTTTATCTAAGCCATCCAATTCTTTTTGTTTAGAATCAATTTGTGATTGTAAAAATTGAATATTTGTATTTACTTGATTTAAATTGGTTTGAGCCCTATTTACTGCATTTTCTTTAGCACTCTGCTCATCAGTAGCACTCTTTAAATTATTTTGAGCCGTAACCAAATCCTTTTCAGCCTGAACTACATCCGCTTCATATTGCGCTTTTAAAGTAGGATCACTTGCACTATCATAAATAGCCTTCTTTTCATTATAATTTGAAGTTGCACTATCTAAATCCTTTTGAGCTTGTAAAGTCACACTCTGCGCTTTTTCATAAGCTACTTTGGCATCCTCATAATTCTTTGTAGCATCCGCAATACTTGCTTCAACACGAGCCTTTTGTGCACTTAAATCATCCACTATCTTTTGTGCGTCAGCCAAATCTTTTTGTGCTTTTTCTAAAGCTAACTTTTTAGCTTCCACATCCTTTGACAAAGCTTCTTCACTACTACCATTCAATAATGCATCATACTCTTTTTGTGCCTTATCCAATTGAGTTTGTGCTTCAATTAATTTGTTAGAAGCATCATCCAATTTAGATGACAATTCCTTTTTCTTATCATTTGCCAAAGTTAATTCTTTCTGATTTTCCTCTAAATTTGAAATTTGTTGTTCTAAAGCCTTTAAAATTTCATTTTGAGTTTCAAGTGCAACTATATCATAATCATTCTTTTTCGATAGTTGATTCGCATTCAAAACATCATACGTCGAAGTTTTATAATTTTCATACTTCGATCTTGCATCACTCTCAACCTTTTTAGCTTTTTCTGCTTTTTTAGAAGCATCCAAAAGCTGTTCTTCTAATAATTCTTTTTTTGTTTTCTTTGCATTTGTATTCTCAAAAACTAAATGATTTTCTGTAGAATCCATTGCTGTACCTTTTGCGAAAACATTCAACTGACCAGCTTGAGTTATAACCATACTGGCAGCCGCAAATCCCGTTAATAATTTTGATTTACTCTTCATAGTACCCTCCAAAACTATATATATAACCGTAAGCGTCAAATTTGAAGGTGGTACAAAATATAGTTGAGACGTGACATAATCTTTGCGTAAGGAGATGGTGATTAAACTACATGGCTAAGATCAACAATGTACACAAGGATG